>Ga0164290_1000777_pt1 | contig 80431 bp, 78 predicted proteins | sample Micstemetagenome_FD_108782 | JGI IMG/M metagenome (GOLD analysis project Ga0164290, IMG submission 108782) | Contaminated culture microbial community from soil near Moab, Utah, USA - Microcoleus steenstrupii SON62 (Illumina Assembly) | ecosystem: Environmental > Terrestrial > Soil > Soil crust... | reverse complement strand
GGCGACCCGGTGGCGCGCAGCTACCGCGTGCGCATCACGCTGCCGGCGATCCCCGAGGGCCTGCGCGTCGGCATGACGGTCGACGCGAACCTGATCGCCGCCCGCCGCGGCAACGCGCTGCTGCTGCCGGCTGCCGCGGTGCAGGGACAGACCGTCTGGGTGATGCAGGACGGCCGCGCGCGGCGACTGGACCTGGTGCTGGGCACGCGCGGCAACGGCAAGGTCGAGGTGCTCAAGGGCCTGCCCGACGACGCCGCGGTGATCGCCAACCCGCTGGGCCTGCGCGACGGCCAGCGCGTCCGCGAGCGCTGAGCGCCCCGTCGTGAACGTCTCGCTGCAGATCGCTTGGGCCGAGGCCGGCGCGAAGACAGGCATCGACGGTCTGTCTGACCCCGGCCGAGGGACGGTCGCCATCTCGTGGCGACCGGCTGGGGGGCCGGACTCGCGATGAAAGTCTCGCTGCAGATTGCGTGGGCCCACCTGATCGGCCGCAAGCGCCAGACCCTGGACGCGCTCGGCGGCGTGGTGCTCGGCGTCGCCTTCTTCCTCGCCACCTCCAGCCTGATGCGGGGCTCGGAGCGCGACTTCCTCGAACGCCTGATCGACAACGCGCCGCACATCACGGTCTACGACGAGTTCCGGCAGGCACCGCCGCAGCCGGCGCTGCTGCGCTACCCCGAGGCCGCGATCGAGCTGCCCCGCGTCAAGCCGCAGCGCGAGGCGCGCGGCATCCGCGGCTGGCCGCGCGTGCTCGAGCGCCTGCGCGAGCAGCCCGGCGTGCGCGCCGCGCCGGTGCTGCAGGGCGCGGTCGTGCTCAGCTTTGCCGGTCGGGTGCAGGGCCTGCAGCTGATCGGCATCGACCCCGAGGCCATGCGCGGCGTGTCGACGATTGAACGCAAGATGACCGAGGGCAATCTCGACAGCCTGCTCGCCGAGCCCAACGGCATCGTGCTCGGCGCGGCGCTGATGCAGCAGTTCCAGCTGCGTGTCGGCAGCACGGTCAGCGTCATCGCCGCCGGCGGGCTGTCCCGGCAGCTGAAGGTAGTCGGCGTGTTCCGCACCGGCAACCAGGGCTACGACGAGGGCCAGAGCTTCGTTGCGCTGTCCCGCGCCCAGGCCCTGCTGGGTCGCGAGAACCGCGCCAACCGCCTGATCCTGCAACTCGACGACGCGCAGGCCGCCGGTCCGCTGGCCCAGGCCATCGAGGCCGAGCATGGCTACAAGACGGTGGCCTGGACCGAGGCCAATCAGGACATCCTGTCGCTGCTGGTGGTGCGCAACCTGATCATGTACACCGTGGTCTCGGCGATCCTGGTCGTCGCCAGCCTGGGCATCTACAACACCCTGTCCACGGTGGCGCTGGAGAAGACCCGCGACATCGCGATCCTGAAGAGCATGGGCTTCCATGCCCGCGAGCTGCAGCGCATCTTCCTGCTGCAGGGTCTTGCCGTCGGCGTGCTCGGCAGCGCCGTCGGGCTGCTGTTCGGCGCGGCGCTGATGCAGGGCCTGGCCCAGGTCGAGATCAAGCCACCGGGCGCGCTGGATCCGACGCCGTTCCCGCTTTATTGGGGCGTCGACCAGTTCGTGCTCGCCGCCGCCTTCGCGCTGCTGTCCAGCCTCGCCGCCGCCTGGCTGCCGGCGCGCAAGGCGGCGAGCCTGCAGCCGGTCGACATCCTGCGCGGGGCCGCATGAGCGACGCGCCACCGCTCCTCGTCGCCGAGGGCCTGACCCGCACCCTGCCCGGCGAGGTGCCGGTGACCCTGGTCAGGGACATCAGCCTGCAGGTCCGCCGCGGAGAGTTCGTCGCCATCACCGGCCCCTCGGGTTCGGGCAAGAGCTCGCTGCTCTACCTGCTCGGCCTGCTCGATCGTCCGAGCAGCGGCCGGCTGATCCTCGACGGCGCCGATACCGCCGGCTTCGACGAGAACCAGCTCGCCGACGTGCGCCTGGCCAAGCTCGGCTTCGTGTTCCAGTTCCATTTCCTGCTGCCGGAGTTCTCGCTGGTCGACAACGTCGCGCTGCAGATGCGCAAGCTAGGTCGCCTGCGCGAGCCGCAGATCGTCGAGCGCGCCCACTCGCTGCTCGAGCAGCTCGGCCTGGCCGGTCATGGCCACAAGCAGATCCACCAGATCAGCGGCGGCCAGCGCCAGCGCGTGGCGATCGCCCGCGCGCTGGCCAACGAGCCGCTGCTGATCCTGGCCGACGAGCCCACCGGCAACCTCGACTCGGCCAGCAGCGCCAGCGTGCGCCAGCTGCTGCGCGAGCTGTGCGCGACGCAGGGCACCACCGTGCTGACGGTCACGCACGACGCCGGCTTCGCCGCCGGCGCCGATCGCGCCATTCACCTTGTCGACGGCGCGCTGCTGGCGCAGTGATAGCCTAAGCGCCGGAGGAGACCCGAGATGGCCGACGTCGTCTGGCAGCAGCCGATGCACTTTCAGATTCCCGAGGACAGCGAGGCCGCCTGCGACGCCTGTTCGCGCACGGAGAGCCTGGGCTTCGACTTCAGCTACGCCTACCAGCCCATCGTCGACGTGCAGACGCGCAGCGTGTTCGCCCACGAGGCGCTGGTGCGCGGCCCCCACGGCGAAGGCGCCGGCTGGGTGCTGGACCGCGTCAACGACGCCAACCGCTACCGCTTCGACCAGGCCTGCCGCGTCAAGGCGATCAAGACCGCCGCCGAGCTGGGCCTTCGCGAGCGCGTGTCGATCAATTTCCTGCCCAACGCGATCTACCGGCCGGAGATCTGCATCCGCACCACGCTGGCGGCGGCGCGGGTGCACGGCTTTCCGCTGGACCGCATCATCTTCGAGGTCACCGAGGGCGAGCGGGTCGAGGACGGGCCGCGGCTGGCGGCGATCCTGCGCGAGTACAAGCGCTTCGGCTTCCTGACCGCGATCGACGACTTTGGCGCCGGCTATGCCGGGCTGAAGCTGCTGGCGGACTTCCAGCCCGACATCATCAAGATCGACATGCACCTGATCCGCGGTGTCGACGCCGACCGGGTGCGCCAGGGCATCGTGCGCGCGCTGGTGCGCAGCTGCGAGGAGTTCGGCATCCAGCTGATCGCCGAGGGCATCGAGACCGCCGCCGAGCGCGACGCGCTGCGCGACCTGGGGGTGCGCTGGATGCAGGGTTACTGGTTCGCGCGCCCGACGATCGGGCAGCCAGCGCCGCTGCCGGCCGCGGTCTGGTGACTCAGAGCGGCAGCGACAGCACGAGCTCGCCGTCGTCGATCTCGCCCGTCGGCACGAAGCCGAGCGCGCGGTAGAACGGCTCCGGGCAGCCGTCGCCCGGCACGTAGGAGGTGCGCAGCGCCTGGAAGCCGCGCTCGCGCAGCAGGGCCGCGAGCTGCCGCATCGCCGCGCTGCCGATGCCGCGGCCCTGGAAGCGCCGGTCGATCATCAGCCGCCACAGGCCGACGCCGGGCTCGGCCGGCGGCGGATGGCGCTGCGTCTCGTCGTACAGCATCAGGAACCCGGCCGGCTCGCCGTCGGCATAGATGGCGCGGTACCAGGCCTCCGGCGAGAACAGGGCCTGGGCCAGGGAGACCGCGTTCGGCGCCACGAAGCCGGCCTGCGCCGGCGCGACCTGCAGATTGCAGATCGCGCGCACGGTGTCGGCCGTGATCTCGCGCAGCTCGACGCGCACGCTGAGGCTCAGGGCCGGCTGTAGTTCACCGGCAGCCACTCGTAGCCCGTGCCGTCGGCGCGCAGCTTGCCGATGCCGGGGAAGCTCACATGCGTGACGCCGACGTAGTAGCCGCCCTTGGCGGCGTCGACGTATTGCGCGATGCGCTGCGGTGCCGCGGCCTTGGGATCGGAGTCGAACTGGATCGTCACCTCGGGGTTCTTGAACTGCACCGCGGCGACGTGCATCAGGTCGCCCCAGAGCACCAGCTTGTCGGCCCCGCTCTCCACCACGTAGATGCTGTGGCCCGGGGTGTGGCCGTAGGTCGGCACCGAGCGCACGCCCTTGACGAGCTCGGTGGCGCCGTCAAAGGGCTTGAAGCGGCCGGCGTCGACGTAGGGCTTCATCACGCGCTGCGCATTGGCCATGCCGCCGCGCGCGCCCTCGGGGGCCTTGCTGGCGTCACCGAGCCAGAAGCCGGACTCGCGCTGGTCGGCGCGCACCACCGCATTCGGGTAGACCGCCTTGCCGCCCTTGTCGGTGAGGCCGTTGATGTGGTCGCCGTGGAAATGCGTGATGTAGATCTCGTCGACCTGCTCCGGCTGGTAGCCGCTGTCGCGCAGGTGCTTGAGCACCAGGCCGGTCGGTGCACCGCCCTGGGCGTTGTGGCCGGTGTCGATCATCACCAGCTTGTCGCCGGTGTGGATCAGGTAGGTGTTCACCGAGGTGTCCAGCGGCAGGCCCAGATAGGCCGCCTGCAGGCGCTTCACCACCAGGGTCGGGTCGGTGGTCTGCAGCAGCTTGTCGACCGGCAGCTTGAAGATGCCGTCGTTCAGCGCCGTGACCTCGAAGCTGCCGAGCTTCATGCGGAACCAGCCGGGCGCCTGTCCGCCTACTTGCGGCGGCGCGGCCAGGACGGTCGAGGCGGCAAACAGCAGGGCGAGGGGTAGCAGGCGCATGGAAAGCTCCGGGACGGGTGAGGTGAGAAGCCGCGCAGCTTAAGCGCGCCGTCCGATTCCTGCAGCCAGCCCCCTGCTCGCCAGGGGTCTTGCCGCCAGCCTGGGACAATTCCGCCCCCATGTCGAGCCACACCCCCAAGCAACGCATCGTCGTCGGCCTGTCCGGCGGCGTCGATTCCGCCGTCTCCGCCGCCCTGCTGAAGCGCCAGGGTCACGAGGTGGTCGGTATCTTCATGAAGAACTGGGAAGACGACGACGACTCCGAGTACTGCTCGTCGAACATCGACTTCGTCGACGCCGCCTCGGTCGCCGAGGTCATCGGCATTGAGATCGAGCATGTGAACTTCGCCGCCGAGTACAAGGACCGCGTGTTCGCGTCTTTCCTGGCCGAGTACCAGGCCGGGCGCACGCCGAACCCGGACATCCTGTGCAACGCCGAGATCAAGTTCAAGTCCTTTCTCGACCATGCGATGAAGGTCGGCGCCGATGCCATTGCCACCGGGCATTACGCGCGGCGACGCGTGCTGCCCTCCGGTGAAAGTCAGTTGCTGAAAGGCCTGGACCCGCTGAAGGACCAGAGCTACTTCCTGCACAGGCTGACGCAGCAGCAACTCAGCAAGGTGCTGTTCCCGGTCGGCGAGCTGCCCAAGACCGAGGTGCGCCGCCTGGCGCTGGAGATGGGTCTGCCGAACGCGAAGAAGAAGGACTCGACCGGCATCTGCTTCATCGGCGAGCGGCCGTTCCGCGAGTTCCTCAACCGCTACCTGAAGCACGAGCCCGGCGACATCGTCGACGAGCGCGGCCGCCCGCTCGGCCGCCATGTCGGGCTGAGCTTCTACACGCTGGGCCAGCGCCAGGGCCTGGGCAACGGCGGCGTCAAGGACAAGGCCGCGCCCCAAGGGACGAAAGGCGGCGGCGATCACCAGCCCTGGTTCGTCGCCCGCAAGGACCTCGAGCGCAACCGCCTCGTCGTCGTGCAGGGCCACGACCACCCGCTGCTGCAATACCGCAGCCTGCGCTTCGACGACGCCAGCTGGATCGCCGGCCAGCCGCCCGCCGACGCTCGCTACGCCGCCAAGACCCGCTACCGCCAGAGCGATGCCGCCTGCTCGCTGGCGGGGCAGCGCCTGCGCTTCGAGGAGGCGCAATGGGCGGTCACGCCGGGCCAGAGTGCGGTGCTCTACGACGGCGAGGTCTGCCTCGGCGGCGGCGTCATCGCCGAGGCCGAGCTGGCGTCGTCCCCCCCGGTCACGGCGTGACGACTGGCGCGGCCGCGCTCAGCCGCTAGGCTTGCGCCCGTGCTTGCCATGCCGCCCGCCCCCGCCTCCGCCCCCCACCGCGCCCGCGCCTGGCTCGACCGCCTGGTCGAGCCCTCGTTCGCGCTGCGCGGCGCGGCGCTGGCGATCGCGCTGCTCGAGTTCCGCGCCGCGCTGGCGGCACTGACCGGCAGCGCGGCCGAGCCCTACAACGGGCTGATCATGCAGGTCTGGCGTCTCGCCGGCGGCCAGCCGCTGGATCGCGCGCCGCTGCTGCTGTCGATCACCGTGCTGGTGATCACGGCCTGGAGCCTGTGGCGACTGGCGCAGCCGCAGCACATCGACCAGCCGCCGCCGCAGGTGCTGGGCTGGCTGCTCGGCCTGGACCTGCTGGCGTTCGCCGTCACGCCCGGCCTGGCCTTTCTCGTCACCGTGCTCGCCGGCCTGCTGCTGCGGGCCAGCCATGCACTGGCCTTCGCCGCGCTGCAGGTGCTGCTGGCGATGGCGATCTACTTCTGGCTGCCCAGCGAGGCGGAGCTCGCCGAGCAGCAGCTGGGCTTGCTGCCGGCGCTGATCACCCAGGGCCTCTACATGGTGGCGCTGCATGGCCTGGGCTTCGGCCTCGGCCGGCTGACCGCGGCGCAGGCCGACAAACGGCGCTGGCTGCAGGCCATGCTGGCCGAGCGACGCTCCAACGACCAGTTGCACGACGAGCAGCTGCGCTACGGCGAGCGGCTGGAGATCGCGCGCGAGCTGCACGACCTGATGGGTCACCACCTGACGGCACTGAACCTGCAGCTGCAGCTCGGCCAGGCGCTGCTGGCGCGTGAGCAGAGCGCCGGCGCCGCGGCGCAGCTGGAGAAGGCGCGCGGCGTCGCCGAGCAGCTGCTCGCCGACGTGCGTCAGGCGGTCAGCAGCCAGCGCGCGCAGGGCCGCATCGACCTGTCGAGCGCGCTGCGCACGCTGGCCGCCGGCATCGACAGCCCGGTGATCACGCTGGGCCTGGACGAGGACGCGGTGAGCAACCTGCCGCCGCGCACCGCCCACGCGCTGCTGCGCTGCGTGCAGGAGGCGGTGACGAACTGCGTGCGCCATGCGCGTGCCCGCCATCTGCACATCCAGCTACAGCTCGAGGGCACGCAGCTGGTCGTGCGCATCGAGGACGACGGCGAGGGCCAGACCAAGCTGCAGCCCGGCAACGGCCTGACCGGCATGCGCGAGCGCCTGCAGGAGCTCGGCGGCCAGGCCCGCATCGTCCGCCACCACCCCGGTTTCCTGATCGAACTGCGCTGCCCGAAGGACACGGAGAACAACCCATGACTGACGCTCAAACCATCCGTCTGCTGCTCGTCGAGGACCAGCAACTCGTGCGCGAGGGCCTGAAGGGCCTGCTCGCGCTCTGCCCCGACATCCAGTTGATCGGCGAGGCCGAGGACGGCGTGCAGGCGCTGGAGAAGATCCAGGCCGAGATTCCCGACGTCGTGCTGTCCGACATGCGCATGCCCAGGCTGGACGGCATCGGCCTGATCCGCGCGCTGGCGGCGCGCGCACTGGCGGTGCCGGTGGTGCTGCTGACCACCTTCGACGACCGCGACGCGTTCGACGAAGCGGCGCGCGCCGGCGCCAAGGGCTTTTTGCTGAAGGCGATCAGCGTCGAGACGCTGGCCGAGGCCGTGCGCGAGGTCGCTGCCGGCGGCACCGCGCTGCGCCCCGGACTGACCGAGCGCGCCACCCGCCCCGGCGCCACCGAGCGCGCCTTCGAGGGCCTGCCCGACCCCGAGCCGCTGTCGCCGAAGGAGCTGCAGGTGCTGCGCCTGGTCGCATCGGGTCGTTCGAACACCGAGATCGCCACCTTGCTCGGCAACAGCGAGGGCGTGATCAAGAACCACTGCTCGGCGGTGTTCGCCAAGATGGGCGTTCGCGACCGCACGCAGGCGGTGCTGCGCGCGATCGACCTGGGCTGGATCTAGACGCAAAAAAGCCCGCCGAGGCGGGCTTGGCGGCGCGCAGGCTGAATGATCAGCGGCGGCGGCGCGACAGGCTCAGGCCCAGCAGGGCCAGGCCGGCCAGCGCGAAGCTGGCGGGCTCCGGCACGTGGTTGCCGTTGCCGTTGAACGCCTCGGCGTAGTCGAGCATGTTGACGCGCAGCTGGAAGCTGTCGGCTTCGGGACCATGGAAGTTCGTCGTCGTCATGCCGCCGAACAGCACCAGGCCGCTGCCGACCTGCATCTCCGACAGCACCGAACTGCCGCTGCCGTCATTGATCAGCGAGTTCAAACCGGCGCCGCTGACCGAAGCGTGGCTGAAGCAGTTGCCGGTGTAGTTCGTCGTCACGCCGTTGAAGATCGGGTGGGCGGCGTCGACGGCCACGGCCGTGTCGCAACCGTCGAAGTCCATTGCCAGGCTGACGCCAAAGCCGTAGCTCATGCCGTCGCCTTCGTTCGGCGCGGCGTTCAGGAACAGGCGACCGCCGGCATTCACCCAGGCCGACATCGCGGCGGCGTTGACGCCCAGGAACGCTTCCATCTCATTGGCCGTGCCATCGCCGCCTTCCATGAAGATGAAGCGGTTGCTGGCGCTGAACAGCGACGCGATGTTGACGGTCTCGAAGCGGGCATCGGTCCAGTTGCCGGCACCGAAGGCGGCGCTCATCGCCGCTTCGTTGGTGCTCTCGCCCCAGGGCGCGCTGGTGTTCGAGCGCAGGTAGACCGGGGCGGCGGCGGCCGACTGGGCCAGGGCCGCAAAGACGGCGAAGGCGATAGCGTGCTGGAATGGTTTTTTCATGCTGCAGTCCGTGGCTTGCCGGTACGGACCCCATGTCCGCACGCGAAGGCGGCGCCATTCTGGACAGCAGTTCTCGACCGCCGCCGCACCGCGCCCCCCGGCTCGCGGGGGCTGGCCACAGCCGGCTTCGGCGATTGGCAAGCCAGCTGCGCAAAAAGTCACGCGGACAACGGCTGGGGCTGGAGGCGGTGCCAGGGCCGGATGCGGCGCCCGTTGCGCGAAGGCTGCGCCGGCGGTCGGCGCCAAGGCGCCGGCTCAGCGCTTCTCGGCCTGGCGGCGCAGGCCGCCGGCGGCGAGCAGGCCCAGACCGACCAGGGCCAGCGTGGCTGGCTCGGGCACGTTGTGGTTGTCGGGATCCCAGTCGACCTGGCCACTGCCGAAGGCGGCGAAGGCGTCACTGACCTTGTAGTAGCGGCCGCTGTCGTATTGGTGGATGTAGAGCGCGTCGTTCAGCGAGTCGTAGCTGATGCCATTGATGTAGTTGAAGCCCAGCATGCCCATCAGGTCATAGTCGACGATGTCGACCGCCCCGGTCAGGGTGTTGACGCGGCGGCTGATCTGGTTGCTGTTGTAGCTGTCGCCGAGGAACAGATAACCGCCGAGCACAAAGCCATAGCCCGGATGGCTGCCGCTTTGGTCGAATATCGTGCTGCTCAGCAGGTTCATCGCGCTGTCGTAGCGGTTGATGCGCCAGTTCGTGCCGCCACCGCTGTCGCGGCTGAAGGCGTACAGGAAGTCGCCGTCGCTCATCGCGTTGACGCTGGAGTAGCCGCCCCAGTTGAAGCCGTCGTTGAAGTTGACGGCACCCTGGCCGCTGACCTGGTGCGTGCTTTGGGACGCACCGGTGCTGCCGTCCATCTTGGTCCATTCGGTCGAGCTTGGCCCCCCCGAGCGGCCATAGACAGAGCCGTTCATCGCCGCGAGGTAGGTGCCGTACAGCAGCGTCGTGTTCAAGTTGCCGGACGGGTTGCCGGCCTCGAAGTCGGCGGCGCTCGCATAGGTGCGGATCTGCGTCCCGGTGTAATGCACCGTCTCATAAACCTTGCCGGTCGACGCATCGACGGCCACGCTGCAGAAGGCGGGCGTGCCCGAGCGCACGAGCGTGGTGTTGATATTGGCAGCCCAGGCGGCCGGCGCGAGCAGCAACGAAGCCAGCAGGCTGGCCAGAACGGGACGTGACATGGACTCCTCCGGGGGCGGATGTTTCGTACTGGGTGGGCATGGTTCCGGCGCCGGTCTTCCCCGGCATCCTCAGATTTGCTGAAACCCCCGCAATCGCGGGGGTCATCGGTTGGCCGGTGGCGTGACGCAGTACCGCCCGGCGCGGTCGCCGCGACTCCGGGCAAAGGCTTTGACCGCCGTGGGGCGAGGCGCCGAGCATCGCCTCACCCTCACTTCCGGGCCTTGCCCATGAACACACCGCTAGTCCCCGCCCGCAGTCCCGACACCCGCGCCTGGCAGTTGCAGGTCTGGATCTCCTTCGGCGTCGCCGCGCTGCTCTGTGGCTCCGGCCTGGCCTGGCTGCCGGTGGCGCCGATCGAGCGCGCCTTCATGGTGATGGCCTATGTGTTCTGCCTGTGCTCGGTGTTTGCGCTGGCCAAGTTCATCCGCGACCGCCATGCCGGTCTGCCCGAGACCCCGGCCTGGGGCCTGGTGGTCTGGGGCGGCTTCGCCACCGCGATGGGCCTGACCGCCTGGGGCCTCTACATGCTGGCCATCCCGCCGGCGCATGCCGCCTTCCTGCTGATCGGCTGGCTCTACCTGATCTCGTCGGCGTTCACGCTGGCCAAGACCCTGCGCGACGCCCACGAGGCGCGCCGCTTCCAACAAGGAGAACGTTGATGCGTGCCCTGATCCTCTCGACCCTGCTCGCCGTCTGCAGCGTGGCCGCGCCGGCGCAGTCCGATCTGTCCGAGGCCAGCGCGCTGTCGCTGCTGCCGGTCGCGGTCTCGGTCGCCGCGCCGGTGATGCTGCTGTCGGCAGGCGCCGCGCTCACCGTGGTCGCCGTCGAGGCCAGCGCCACCGGCACGGTCTGGATCGTCGAGCGCGCCAGCGACGGCGCCCGCGCCAGCATCCGCTTCAGCGGCCAGCTCGCGCAGTCGGCGCTGCTTGGCGTCGGCACCGCGGTGGTGGTGACCGCGCTGTCGACCGGCTATGTGCTGTCGGCCGCCGGCCAGGCGATCGCCTTCGTGCCCAACGCGATCGGCCGCGCGCTCACGCATCACGAGGCGATCACGCGATGAGAGCGTTGCTGTCACTGTGGCTGGTGCTGCTGGCCGGCGTCGGCCAGGCCCATGCCGGCCGGCCCTGCGACACGTCGCTGCCGAAGACCGGCGACGTGGTGCGCGGCATCGCGCTGGCCGAGCGGACCGCCCGCGCGCTCGACGCCAGCGGCGCCGACGTGGTGGTGCTGGCGCGCGCCGGTCAGGACCTGTCCCAGCACGGACTGCGCTGGGCGCACCTGGCGTTCGCCTACCGGCTCTCCCCCCCGGCGCCACCGACGGCCGACGAGCCGGCGCCGCGCTTCGTCCGCTCGAGCTTCCAGCCCGCGGTCGATGCCGCGCCGGGCACCTGGCGCGTGGTGCACAAGCTCAACCATTGCGGCAGCGACCACGCGGCGCTCTACCGCCAGGGCCTGGCCGAGTTCTTCCTCGACAGCCCGCACCGCTACGAGGCTGCCTATGCGGTACTGGCGCCTGCGCTGCAGGCCCGGCTGCTGCCGCTGCTGCAGGACAACCGCGCGGTGGCGCGCTGGCACGAGCGCCGTTACAACCTCGTCGCCTACCCCTGGGCGACGCGCTACCAGCAGAGCAACCAGTGGTTGCTCGAGACCCTGGCGGGCGCGCTGATCTGCCCCCAGCTGCGGGCGCAGCCCGCCCCGCCCCCCGAGGGGGACCAGCAAGCTTGGCGCGGCCCGGCGCTTGCTTGCGAACCCGGCGCCACGAACCGCCAGCGCGCGCAGGCCTGGCTGCAGTTCCAGGGCTACGAGCCGACGCGGCTGCGCATCGGGGCCCTGACCCGGCTCGGCGCCCGCGTCAGCCGCGCCAACGTCGCGTTCGACGACCACCCCAACCACCTGCGCTTCGCCGACCGCATCGACACCGTCGGCGCCGACTCGGTGTTCGCCTGGCTGCCGCGTGCGGGTCTTGCCGAGGCGGAACGCCTCGTGCGCTGACTACAGTCCCGGCCATGAGCACCGACCACCCCAGCCAGTTCGCGCTGATGGCGCAGCGCCGCTTCGCGCCCTTCTTCTGGACGCAGTTCCTCGGCGCGGCGAACGACAACCTGTTCAAGTTCGCGTTCACCGTGATGGTGACCTATCAGCTGTCGATCAGCTGGATGCCGCCGCAGCTCGCCGGGCTGGTGATCGGCGCGGTCTTCATCCTGCCCTTCGTGCTGTTCAGCGCCACCTCGGGGCAACTGGCCGACAAGTTCGACAAGCGCGCGCTGATGCGTGGGATCAAGAGCTTCGAGCTGTTCATCGTGCTCGTCGGTGCCTGGGGGCTGCACACGAAGGCCGTGCCGGTGCTGCTGGGCTGCATCTTCCTGCTCGGCCTGCACAGCACGCTGTTCGGCCCGGTGAAGTACGCCTACCTGCCGCAGCACCTGCGACCCGACGAGCTGACAGGCGGCAACGGCATGGTCGAGATGGGCACCTTCGTCTCCATCCTGGTCGGCAACATCGTCGGCGGCATCCTCATCGGCCTGCCCGAGGTCGGCGCGCAGTACGTGGCCTGGGGCTGCGTGGCGCTCGCCGTCGCCGGCCGTGTCGCCGCGCAGCTGCTGCCCGCGACCCCGGCCAGCGATCCGGGCCTGCAAATCAACTGGAACCCGTTCAGCGAGACCTGGCGCAACCTGCAGATCGCGCGCGTCAACCTCGCGGTGTTCCGCTCGCTGCTCGGCATCTCCTGGATGTGGTTCGTCGGCGCCGTCTTTCTCGGCAACTTCCCGGCGTTCGCGAAGGAGGTGCTGCACGGCAACGAGCAGGTGGCGTCGCTGCTGCTGGTGGTGTTCTCGGTCGGCATCGCGATCGGCTCGCTGCTGTGCGAGATGCTGTCCCGGCGCATGGTCGAGATCGGCCTCGTGCCGCTGGGCGCGATCGGCATGACGGTGTTCGCCGTCGACCTTTATTTCGCCTGCACCGCGCTGGCGCCGCATGACGGCGCCGCGTTCACGCTGAGCGCGTTCGTCGCCGCGCCCGGCCATCTGCGCGTGATGGCCGACCTCGCGCTGCTCGCGCTGTGCGCCGGCCTCTACAGCGTGCCGATGTACGCGCTGATCCAGCTGCGCGCTCAGCCCACGCACCGCGCGCGCATCATCGCGGCCAACAACATCCTCAACGCGATCTTCATGATCGCCGCCAGCCTGATCGCCGGCACCCTGCTCGGCGCCGGCTTCACGGTGCCCGAGCTGTTCCTGGCGATCGGCATCGCCAACGCGGTGGTCGGCGCCTACATCTTCCTGGTGGTGCCCGAGTACCTGCTGCGCTTCGTCGCCTTCGTCCTGTCGCGCACCGTCTACCGGCTGCGCCTCAAGGGCACCGAGCACATCCCCACCGAAGGCGCGGCGCTGCTGGTCTGCAACCACGTCAGCTTCATCGACGCGGTGCTGCTGATGGCGGTCAGCCCGCGGCCGGTGCGCTTCCTGATGGACCACCGCATCTTCAGGACGCCGGTGCTGGGCTGGCTGTTCCGGCTCGCCAAGGCGATCCCGGTGGCGCCGCAGAAGGACGACCCGCAGGCCTATGAGCGGGCGTTCGCCGAGGCCTCCGCCGTGCTGCGCGACGGCGAGCTGCTCGCTATCTTTCCCGAGGGCGGCATCACCCGCGACGGCACGCTGCAGCCGTTCAAGGGCGGGGTCATGAAGATCCTCGAGCGCGACCCGGTGCCGGTGATCCCGATGGCGCTGAACCAGCTCTGGGGCAGCTTCTTCAGCCGCGTCGAGGGCGGCACGGCGATGGTCAGGCCGTTCCGCCGCGGGCTCTGGAGCCAGGTCGGCGTTGCCGTCGGCGCGCCGCTGGCTCCGGCCGGGCTGAGTCCGGCGCTGCTGCAGCAGCAGGTCGCCGCGCTGCTGGAGACCTGAGTGGCGGCGGTCGAGTTCCGCGTCCGCTACGCGCTGCGCTCCTACCTGGCGCTGACCGGCGACCGCATCGACGAGGTGCTCGAGCAGGTCGGCCGGCAGGAGGGCCGGGCGCTGAGCGGCTTCGAGCGCCGCGCCGCGCGCATAGGCTGGCAGCTCGCCGCGCCCTTGATCTGGCTGTTCAAGCGGCGGCGCATCGGCCATTGCGAGTTCACGGTCGACGAACGGGGCCTGACGCGGCGCAGCAACCGGCTGGGCAGCAGCCATCTGCCCTGGTCGCGCGTGCGCAGCGTGCAATGCCTGCCCTCGGGCTGGCTGGTGCACTTCGACCGGGATCGCATCGTCGGCATCCCGGCCGGCGAGCTGGATGCCGCGCAGCGCGCTGCGCTGCAGGCCTGCTGGCCGGCCGCCTTGCTGGGCGCCCCACGATGAGCGGCCTGCTGCGCACCGCGCGCCTGCAACTGGTGCCGGCCGACCCCGTGTATGCCGGCCGGGTCGCCGACTTCTTCGCGCGCAACGCCGCCCATCTCGCCCCCTGGGAGCCCCGCCGCGCCCAGCTCTCTGACCCGCTGACGCAGCAGCTGGCGCTGGAACAGCTGGCCCGGGCGTTTGCCGACGGCACCGGCTGGCGCTGGCTGCTGCTGCCGGCCGGCGACGCCAGCCGCGTGATCGGCTCGGTGGCGCTGAACAACGTCGTGCGTGGCTTCCACCACAGCGCCAACCTCGGCTACGCGCTCGACGAGCAGGCGCAGGGCCGCGGGCTGATGCAGGAGGCGGTGCAGGCGGTGATCGACACCGCCTTCGGCGCCGACCCGTTCCGGCTGCACCGCATTCAGGCCGGCGTGCGCCCCGAGAACGCCCGCAGCCTGGCGCTGCTGGAACGCCTGGGCTTTCGCCGCATCGGACTGGCCGAGGACTACCTGCTGATCGACGGCGCCTGGCGCGACCACCTGCTGTTCGAGCGGATCAATCGCGACTTCTAGAAGCGCAGCGGTCCGTACCAGGTTCGCGCCTGGCCGTCGGTGTTGTCGCTGTCGGTCATCAGCGCCACCGAGATCAGGTCGCCCGGCGCCTCGCCGAAGGCCAGCTGGTAGTCGGCACGCAGGTCGCGGCGGTGGTCGCGCCAGCGACCGAGCTGCTCCGGCCCGCTGTCGACGACGAGCTTGCGGATGCGCTCGCTGCGCGGATTCGTGATCACGCTGCCGGTCGGCGCCATGCCGTCCCAGACATACATCAGGGTCGCGAACGGCGGCGCCTCGCCGGTCAGCAGCGTCGCCAGCTCGTACTGCGCGCGGGTGCGGGCGCTGAGCCGGCCATGGTCGCCGTCGAAGCCGAAGATGACCCGCGCCACCGCGTCCTCGTGATCGATGTCGGCGACGCTGGCGCGCGGCAGCAGTGCGCCCACCCACCAGGAGAAGCTCACCGTGCCGAGCTCGGCGGCGGGCACGCGCACGCGACGCCGCCAGAGACTGGCGGCGTCGTGGGCGGTGGCCTCGATGGCGTCGCGTCCGTCCTTGCGCACCGAGCGGTAGCGGCTGCGCGTCTTGCCCGGCAGCGGCATGTCGTGCCAGCCGTCGCCGGCCGGCGGTGCGCTGGCGCAGCCGGCGAGCCCGGCGGCACCGGCCAGCAGCAGACGACGGCGTTGCAGCGGCGTGCTCATCAGCGCGGCTCCACCGGCGGCAGCTGAGCCAGCGCCTCGGCGGCGCCGTCCTCCTGCTGCAGCTTCGCCTTCTGCAGCCAGCGCCTGGCCTGGCTCAGGTCGCGCGGCAGATCGCGTCCGTCGCGGTAGCGCAGGCCCAGCGCCAGCTGCGCCTCGCCCGAACCCTTGTCGGCGGCGCGCTGCAGCCAGTCCAGCACCTGCGGCGCCGGCGCGCCATCGGCCTCCAGCCAGCGCGCCTGCTCGTGCATCGCGCTGGCGCTGCCGGCATCGAGCCCGACCTGCAGCAGCGCCTGTGCCTGCTCGCGGTCGGCCGGGGCGCCGCGCCCGTCGCGGACCATGCGGGCCAGGCGCGTGCGCGCCCACTTCGAGCCGCGCTCCATGCTCTGGCGGAACAGCGCCCGCGCGCGCACCGGATCGGCGGCGACGCCGCGGCCGGCCTCGAACAACAGCGCCAGGTTGTTCAGTGCCGAGTGGTTGCCGGCAGCGATCGCCGCCTCGTACAACGCAATGGCGCGGCCGGCGTCGGCGGGCACGCCCAGCCCCTGGTCGTGCACATGCGCGAGATTGTTCAGGCCCTGGCCGTAGCCCTGCGCCGCCGAGCGTTCGTACCACTGGCGCATCAGCGTCAGGTCCCTGGGCACGCTCTCGCCGACCTCGTACAGATGACCGAGGTGAGCCTGCGCCTCGGCATCCCCGCCCTCCGCCGCCTGCTGGAACCAGCGCGCCGCCTCGGCGCGGTCCTGCGCCACGCCTTGGCCAAGGTAATGAGCCAGGGCCAGGCGCGTCATGGCCGGCACGAACCCGGCTGTGGCCGCCTTGGTGAACCAGCCCACGCCCTCGGCGAACGCGGGACCCTCGGGCTCGCCGCCCACCAGCAGCAACGCGAGCCGGTGCATGGCGACCACGCTGCCCTGCTCCGACGCCTGGCGGTACCAGCGCTGCGCCTGCGCCGCATCCGCCTCACCGCCCTCGCCGAACTCGTGCAGCAGACCGAGCTCGGCCATCGCGTCGGCGGCGCCCTGGGCCGCCGACGCGGCAAACCAGCGCCGCGCCTCGGCGCCGTCCTGCGCCACGCCGCTGCCCCGCGCCAGGCGCACGGCGAAGAAGTACTGGCCGGTGGCATCGCCCTGCTCGGCCGCCTGCCGGAACAGCGCGGCGGCGGCCGCCTCGTCCGGGGCCACGCCGTCGCCGCGCAGCAGCAGCAGGCCGAGCTCGACCTGGGCCCTGGCGTGGCCCTGCGCGGCCGCCTTGCGGAACCAGGGCAGGGCACGCGCCGGATCGCGCGGCCCCAGGTTGCCGCGCAGATAGGTCAGCGCCAGGTTCGACTGCGCCAGCGCCAGGCCCTTCTCGGCCGCCTGCAGGTAGTAGCGGGCGGCGACCCGATCGTCCTGCGGCACGCCGGCGCCGCGCTCGTGCAGGCGTCCGATCTCCGACAGCGCGTCGACGTCGCCCTGCGCCGCCGCCTTCTCGAACCAGAGACGCGCCGCCACCGGGTCGACCGCCACGCCGAGCCCGTCGCGGTAGGCCCGCCCGAGGTTGAACTGGGCGTAGACATCACCGCCCTCGGCGGCCCGCCTCGTCCAGCGCGCCGCCTCGACCAGGTCCTTGGCGGTGCCGATGCCGCCATCGAGGCGGAAACCGAGCTGGCGCGCCGCCGCCACATGGCCCTGCGCGGCGGCACGGGCGTACCAGGCGAAGGCCTGCGCCTCGTCCTGGGCGCGGCCCCTGCCGGCGGACAGCATGTCGGCGTAGTCGTGCTGCGACTCGCGCTCGCCAAGCTCGGCGGCGCGCTCCATCCAGTCGGCGGCCCGCGCCGCGTCGGCCGGCATGCCCCAGCCCGACCGGTGGGCCAGCGCCAGCATGCGTGCAGCCGTCGCCAGCTGGTCGTTCAGCGCCGCCGACTCGAGCAGCGCCAGCGCCGCCTCCCGCCGCGCCGCATCACCTTCCTCGATCAGGTCGAGGGCGGCCAGCAGCACCGGCGCGTAGGACTGGCCCTGCGCCTTGGCCTTGAGCAGCCACTGGCGGCCCTGCTTGGCATCCACCGGCAGCGCCGTGCCGAACAGGTAGTCGATGCCCAGCTGCAACTGGGCGTTGGCGTCGCCGGCCTCGGCCTTGGCCAGCAAGGCCTGGCGTTCGATCAGGGCCCGCGCCGGCTGCGACGGCGCGACGCTCGCGGCGTCGGCGCTCAGTCCCGTCAACAGCCAGGGGCCAATCCCAGCAATGCACCGTTTCAACCCGAATCCCCTCAGTGGTTCGGGCGGGATTGTGCTCAGCGCCGCAGCTGACCTTCGCCGAGCACCACCCATTTGTAGGTGGTCAGGCCTTCGAGCCCGACCGGACCGCGCGCGTGCAGGCGGTCGGTGCTGATGCCGATCTCGGCGCCCAGGCCATACTCGAAACCGTCGGCGAAGCGCGTGCTCGCGTTGACCATCACCGACGCCGAGTCGACCTCGCGCAGGAAGCGCATCGCGTGGGCGTGGTGGTTGGTGAGGATGGCGTCGGTGTGATGGCTGCCGTGGCGGTTGATGTGCGCGATCGCCTCGGCGAGCGAATCCACCAGCTTGACCGAGATGTCCAGCGACAGGTATTCGGTGTCCCAGTCGGCGGCGGTGGCGGCCACGACCTTGCCGCTGAGCAGCGGCAGGCTGTCGGGGCAGGCATGGAAGGTCACGCCCTTGGCCTGCCACAGCGCGGCCAGGCGAGGCAGAAAGTCGGCCGCCACCTTGCGGTGCACGAGCAGGCTCTCGGTGGCATTGCAGGGCGAGACCTTCTGCGTCTTCGCGTTGTCGACCACGCTCAGCGCCATCTCGAGGTCGGCGTGTTCGTCGACATAGCAGTGGCAGTTGCCGTCCAGGTGCTTGAGCACCGGGATCTGCGACTCGCGCGCCACGCGCTCGATCAGGCCCTTGCCGCCGCGCGGAATGATGAGGTCGACAAAGTCCTTGGCGGCGAGCAGCCAGCCGACCGCGGCGCGGTCGGCGGTGGGGATCAGCTGCGCGGCGTCGCGCGGCAGGCCGGCCTCCTCCAGGCTGTCCTGCACCAGCGCGATCAGCGCGCGGTTGCTGTGCAGCGCCTCGGAGCCGCCGCGAAGGATGCAGCCGTTGCCGCTCTTGATCGCCAGCGACGCGGCCTCGATCGTCACGTTGGGCCGGCTCTCGTAGATCATGCCGAACACGCCCAGCGGCACGCGCATCCTGCCCACCTGGATGCCGCTGGGCCGGCGCTGGAAATCGCTCATCGCGCCCACCGGATCGGGCAGGGCCGCGATCTGCTCGCAGCCCTCGGCCAGCGTGGCGAGCGTCTTCGCGTCGAGTTTCAGGCGGTCGCGCAGCGGGGCGTCGAGGTCGGCGGCAGCGGCCAGGTCACGGGTGTTGGCGTCGGCGAGATCGGGCCGCGGCTCGCGCAGGCGGCGCGCCAGGGCCAGCAGCGCGGCGTTGCGCGCGGCGGGCGAGGAGGCGGCCAGCACTCGGCTGGCGGCGCGCGTGGTGGGCCCCAGGGCCTGCAGGTCGGGATGCATGGGCCGATTCTCGGCGCTCGGCCTTCGCGATGCCGCAAGCCAGCCGCCGGTCCGGCGGATCAGCGAGCCGCCAGCCAGTCGAGGAAATCCGGCGCGCTCATCGCCCGGGCGTAGAGCCAGCCCTGGCCCTCGCGGACGCCGGCCTCGGCCAGCCAGCGGCGCTGCACGTCCAGCTCCACCCCCTCGGCGATCAGCTCGAGGCCGAGGGCATCGGCCATCGCCACGATGGCGCGCACGATCGCCTGGTCCGATCCGCTGGTGACGATGTCGCGCACGAAGGCGCGGTCGATCTTCAGCCGGTGCAGCGGCAGCAGCTTGAGCATCGACAGCGACGAGTAGCCGGTCCCGAAGTCGTCCAGCGCGATGCGCACGCCGAGGTTGGCGAGTCGCGTCAGCCGCTGCTCGACCTGGGGCACCGACTGCAGCGCCGTCTCGGTGACCTCGAGCTCCAGCTCACTGGCCGGCAGCTCGTGCAGGGCGAGCAACCGGGTGACCTCGTCGGCGAACTGCTCGTCGAACAGCTGCAGGGCCGACACGTTCAGCGCCAGGCGGCCACTCACCCGGCCGTCCCGCCGCCACGCCGCCCAGCCACTCAGCGCCTCCTGCAAGACCCAGCGGCCCAGCGCCTGGATCAGGCCGCACTCCTCGGCCACCGGGATGAAGCGATCCGGCGTCACCACGCCCAGGCGCGGCGAGGTCCAGCGCAGCAGCGCCTCCGCGCCAAGCACGTGATGGCCGTTCAGTGACAGCTGCGGCTGCCAGGCCAACTGCAGTTCGCCCCGGCTCAGCGCCTGGTGCAGGCCTTGCTCGATGAGCAGGCGCTCGTTGGCCTGCTCGGCCATCTCTCGGCGGTAGCGGGCGTAGCGATTGCGGCCGGCCGCCTTGGCGGCGTACATGGCGATGTCGGCGGCGCGCAGCAGCGCATCGGGGCCGTCGCCATCCTGCGGGAAGCTGGCAATGCCGATGCTCGCCGTCACCTGCACCGACGAGCCCGGCGTCAGCTCCAACGGCGCACGCACGGTGTCGATGAGCCGCTGCGCCAGCGCCTCCAGGTCGGCCTCGTGGTCGGTGTGCACCAGCAGCACGAACTCATCGCCACCCAGGCGGATCGCCGCGTCGCGTTGGCGCAAGGCGGCCACGATGCGCCGGCTGATGCCGACCAGCAGCGCATCGCCCAGCTCGTGGCCGAGGCTGTCGTTGATGATCTTGAAGCCATCCAGGTCGACGAACAGCAGATGCACCTCGTCGGCCGGCGCGTCCGCGCCGCTGCGCAGGTCCTCGAGCAGCTCGCGCAGCCGGTTGCGGTTGCCCAGGCCCGTCAGCGCGTCGTGATAGTCCAGGTGCTGGAAGCGGCTCTCGGCCTGACGCAGCGCCGAAATGTCGGAGAAGGTCAGCACGCGATGGCTGATCTGTCCCTGCTCGTCGCGCACGGGCGCCACATGCTCCCAGGCCGGGAAGCTGCTGCCGTCCTGACGCAGGCAGACGACCTCGGCATGGCCGGTGCGATCGAAGGGCGTGGCCTCCAGCAGCTCGCGGTCGCCGCTGCGACGGGCATGCAGGAACTCGTTCGGATGGCGCCCGCGGATCTCGGCATTACTCCAGCCCGTCAGCCGCAGGAAGGCGGGGTTGGCCGTGATCACGCGGGCCTGCGGGTCGAGGATGAGGATGGCATCGGCGGCCGACTCGAACACCACCGCGGCCTGGCGCAGCGCCTCCTCCTGCTCGACCTGGCGCGTGATGTCGCGGCAGATGCCGACGATGGCGCCCTCGCTGGCCACGTGGCTGGCGTGCACTTCCAGCCAGCCGGGCCGGCCTTCCGGCACGGCGCCGTTCCAGCGCGTCAGCAGGTGCAGGTCGCCCCCCTTCTCCAACAACTGGCCTACACGGTGGCGGGCGTCATCAGTCAGTCGCGCCAGGAACGCCTCCAGCGGCATGCGCAGGCTGCGCAGCGGGCTGTCGGCCAGCGGCGGGAAATGCCCGTCGATCTCCACCACGTCGCTGCGATCGGCCAGCGTCAGCACGCCGAGTCGCGCGCAGTCCAAGGCCAGGCGCAGGCGGCGTTCGGCCTGCAGGTGGCGGCGCGACGCGCGCACGCGGGCCAGCGCCATCTGCACGGTGGCGTGCAGCTCGCGCTGCATCACCGGCTTGACCAGGTAGCCGTAGGGGGCCACGTCGCCCGCCCGGCGCAGGATGTCGGTGTCGGCATAGGCGGTCAGGAACACCACCGGCACGTCGGCGAGGCGGCTGATTTCCTCGGCGGCATGGATGCCGTCGCCACCGGCCTCCAGGTGGATGTCCATCAGGATCAGGTCCGGGCGGTACGACATCGCGAACAGCACCGCATCGGCCTGCGAGGCGGCGGTCCCGGCCACCTGGTAGCCGAGTGACTCCAGCGTCAGCCGCAGGTCCAGCGCCACGATGCGCTCGTCCTCGACGATGAGCAGGCGGGCGGGCGGGCTGAGATCGTGCGGGGCGGCGCTCATGGGGAAGTCGGCGCGGGCAGGCGCAAGGTGAAGGCGGTGGGGCTGACGCCGGCACGCGGCCAGCGCAGCTCGGCGTGCAACTGTTCGGCCAGCAGGCGCACCAGGCTGAAGCCGAGGCTGCTGGCGCCGTGGAAATCGGCGTCGTGCGCCAGGCCGATGCCGTTGTCGCTGACGGTGACGGCGATGCGCCCCTCGGCGAGCGCTGCCTCGAGCCGCACCTCGCCGCGGCGCTCGCCCGGAAAGCCGTGCTTGAGGGCGTTCGTCAGCAGCTCGTTGACGATCAGCGCCACCGGCACGGCCTGCTGCAGGTCGATGCTCAGACCGGCATCAGGCGCCTCCACGCGCAGCGTCACGCGGCGCTGCAGATCGCCGTGGCTGTCGCGCAGGCTGGAGACCAGTCGGCGCAGATAGGGCCCGAGCTCCAGGGCGGAGAAGTCATTGCGCTCGTACAGCAGCTGGTGCGTCAGCGACATCGCCATCACGCGGTTCTGGCTGTCCTGCAGCACCAGGGCCGCCGCCGGCGCGGCACTGCGCGCCTGCAGCCGCAGCAGGCTGGCGATGATCTGCAGGTTGTTCTTGACGCGGTGGTGCACCTCCTGCAGCAGCACCGTGCGCTCGCGCAGCGCCGACTCGATGCGACGCTGCGCGGCAATGCGGTCGGAGATGTCGATCGCGGAGGGAATCAGGTGGGTGATGCGGCCGTCGTCGTCACGCATCGGCACGAGCATGAAGTCCAGCACCATGCGGGTGTCGCCGGCCATGCGCACCGTGACGTCCTCGCGCACCACCTCACCGGCGTTCGCCCGCTCGCAGGCGCGGCGCAGCCAGTCCTGCACCTGCGCCGAATAGCTCCACCAGTAGGTGTCCCAGACCGGCTTGCCGAGCACGTCGCTCGCCTCGATGCCCGCGGCCTCGAGGGGCGCGCGGTTGGCCTCGATGAGCGTGCCATCGGGCGTCATCACGCCGACGAAGGCGAACAAGCTGTTGAGCACGCGGCGCACCTGCTGCTCGCTGTCGCGCAGCGCGCGATCGGCGCGCAGCTTGGCCGTCAGGTTGACGGCCTGCACGTAGATGCCAGCAACCTCGCCACCGGGCATCGCGATCGGCAGGTAGGCGGCCTCCCATTCGCTGGGCTCGTCGGGGATGCCCGGCGTCTCCACCGTGACGCGGAACTGACCGAGCGGCGGGCCACCGTCGAGCACCTGCTGCAGCAGCGGTTGCAGCGTCACCATTGCCTCCGGCAGCACCTCGTGCACCTTGCGACCCAGGTGCGCCTCGATCGAGAGCCCGTTGAAATCGGCCAGCGCCTGGTTGATGCATACGTAGCGCAGTTCCCGGTCCAGGATCGCCTTGCCGACCGGCGAATCGGCCGCAAAGATCGTGCGGATGGCGGCCGGCCACAGGGCCGCCGTCGCGTCCAGCGAATCCGCCACGGGCATCCTCCTTGGTGCGTCTTGTGGCCGCATGATGCCCGCAAACGGCTGGCGCCGCGCCAAGCGACGTCGCCAGCCGCTGGGTGCTGGGGAGATCCGGGCCGGTCGAGCCGGCCCGCCTGCTCATCGTCGAGCAGGAACGCTTCGTGGCGCTGGCCCTGCGGCTGACGAGTTGGCGCCATGCCGAGGTCCGCGGGCGCGATCCGAACGAGCAGCTGCATGCCCTGCGCAGCGGCGCGGGTGGCCCGGGTCAGGGCTTGCGACGCTTCGAAGGGCTTGCCCGATGTGCCGGCCTTCAGCCCAGGCGTCGCGCCAAGGCAGCCCGGAGCGATCCCGCGACGGGCCGCTCACCAGGAGAAGTTGGCGCCCGCACCGACCACCCGCTTTTGTCCGCCATTGAGCGCCAGACTGGCCCGAAACGAGGCATGGGGCGAGAGCCTGAGGCTGCCCGCGAAGGCCAAGGCGCTGGCGCCATTGAAATGGCCCACGCCGACGCCCAGCGCCACCGACTTCCCGTGCTCCAGCGCCGGGATGTTGGCGATGGCAGCGGTGGACGCAATGCCCTGCGCCATGCGCTTCTCCTGTCCACGCAGCTGGCCGACGTTCACCGCGTCCTGGGTTTGGACGCCGTCGGCGATACCGCTGACCCGTGCCGGGCCACCGCTCGAAGCGTCGAAGAAGCGGGCGCCCTGGTCGTCCAGCTGCAGGCTGGTCGACGAGCTGCCGCCACTGATCACGGTCTGGGTCTCGGACACCGTCATGCCATGACCGGTGGCGTTGACGACCTCGACCTGCGCGCCGCTGAGCCGGATCTGCGCGCCGCCGCCGGCGAGTTCCACGCCCTGGGCGTTCACCGTCACCCGGTTCGCGCCATGGCTCATGCTGGCGCTGCTGCTGTCCACTGCCACGACGCGCTGGCCGTGGGCCAGGAAGCTGCCACTGCTGCCGGCGCTGAACGCCGTGCCGGCGCTCAAGCCGCCGGCCACGCTCAGGTTGCCGCCCACCGTGGCGTCGCTGCCGACGCTCAGCGTGGTGCCCACCCGCGCGCCCTCGTTCGTGACCAGGGAGGTGGTGGTGACGACACCGGTGTTGACGATGCCGTTGGTGGCGCTGAGCCCCGTCGCGCTGAAGGTGGTCGTCGCCAGGTGGCCGGCGTTGACCAAGCCATGGCTGCTGATCTGCCCGCTCACCGTCAGGCTGTCGGTGGCGATGCTGCCGCGGTTGACGATGCCGACGGTGGCCATGTCACCCTGGGCGACGAAATTGGAGACGCTCAGGTTGGAGGCGCTCAGCTGGCCGGTGATGGCCAGGTCGGTGGTCGTCAAGAGGCCCTCGTTGACGAGGCTCTGGCTGGTGATGATCCTGGCGCCCAAGAGGTCGGCAGCGATGCTGTTGGTGGCCCACAGGTTGGTGGCCTTGACCACACCGCCCACATTGACGTTCTCCACCACGCCGATCGAGTTGCTGAAGTGCGAGTTGCCTGCCGCGATGAGGCCGCCGTTGCTCACCTGCAGCGTGCTCGCAAACACCGTGTCGCACTGCGGCAGCTTGGCGGCCTCCTGGCTGAGGATGGCATTGGACAGGTCGCTGGCCAGCGCGGCCGAGACCATGCCGAGCGCCGCGACATTGGAGACCAGGGCCACGCCCTGGGCGATGATCCCCGGGATCATGGCCGGGGTGGCCAAGGTGGACGCGCCAGCAGCCTCCAGGCCCAGGCCCACGCCATCCGCCACGAGCGCTGCCGCCTGAGCGGCGACGCCACCGATCTGCAGGCCCAGGCTGGCGTTGGTGGTCGCGTTGATGGCATTGCTGTACTGACCCGAGCACCTGGCGTCGGCACTCAGCCCGGCGTATTGGGTGGTGCTGGGCGTGACCGGGGTCGGCGCCACCGGCTTGGTGTTGGCAGGGCCGGACTGCGCCGGTGGCGCGAACAGGGCCAGGCTGAGCAGGCCGGCACTGAGCAGGCCAGCTTGCAGAGGGCGGAAGAAGACGGCGGGGGTGGCGGTGATCATGGCGGTCCTTGGTGGGTGGCGAGGGGTCTCGCTTCCCTAAAGGCCAAGCCATGGCCCCAACTGTCAGGGCATCGTCAAACCAAGGGTTTTCACCAGAGGAGCCAGCTGCTTGCGCAACGGTGACTCGGCATGCTGAGCGGCCAGCCGGGCGCGCAGGCCGGGCCAGATCTGGCGCACCACGTCGGCCTCGCCCGCGGCGGCGGCGGCCAGCGCCAGTTCGATGTCCAGGCGCATCTGGGCACCGGCGGGGATCTGGGGCTGGCGGGCCAGCTGGGCCTGCGCCTCGCGCTGCCGGGCCAGGGCCAGTTCGGGCTGGCCCTGGGCGCTGGCGATCAGCCCGAGCAGGCTCACGGCTTGGGCGCGGCGTGTCGGGCGCAGTTGCGACTCGATGGCCTGCAATTGCGTCGCACGCGCGGCCGCCATCTGCGGGCGGCCGGCCGCCAGTTCGGCCTGAGCCAGCATGATCTGGAGGTCGACGCGGTCGTCGTGCGTCACCGGCACGCGCTGGGTGGCGCCGGCCTCCGCGGCCTGCAACAGCGGCAGCGCACGCTCGTGCTGGCCGGTGCGCACCAGCCAGCGGCCCAGGTTGAGCTCGGCGCGACGCACCAGCGCATCCTGCGGCCCGGCGATCCGGCGGCGCAGGGCCAGGCTCTCCTCGAAGCGCCGCCCGGCGTCCGGGTGGCCCAGTTCCGCCAGCGCGGTCGCCAGGTTGTTCAGCGAAAGCGCGTGCCCATTGGTGCCGGGCGCGATGCGCTCGTCCGCCGCCAGGGCCTGCTCGTAGCTCGCGACGGCCTCGGCAAAGCGGCCCAACTGGGTCAGCAGGATGCCGGCCTCGCGCAGATCGCCGGCCATCAAGCCCGAGTTCCCCCCCGACAGGCGTTGCTGCTGCTGCGCCACACGCTGCAGCAGCGCCAGCGCTCTTTCGGGCTGACCCAGCTGCCCCAGCAGCATGGCGCGCTGGCGGTCCGTGTTGATGCGGTCGTGATGCCCTTCGGGCAGGTGCAGGGCCTTGATGGTCGCGGCACGATCCAGCAAGGGCTCGGCGGCTTCCAGGCGCCCGGCAGCACGCTCCAGCAATCCCATGTTGTGCAGCGTCGATGCCAGCTCCAGCGACTCGCTGCCGCCGTTGCGCTCCCGGATGCTCAGGCTCTCGGCATAGGCGCGGCGCGCCTCGTCCAGCGCATCGCCGCTGCGCAGCGCGAGGCCAAGGGAGTTCCAGGCCTCGGCCACGGCCGGTGCATCGGCGGGCAGCCGTGCCTGGCGCAGGGCCAGTGCCTCTCGCGCCGCCTTGATAGCCGGCGCCGGCGCGTTCTGGTTGGCCAGCAGCACGGCCAGTTCGGACAGCAGGCTGGCCTCGCGCAGCCGGTCAGGTTGCGGGTTGGCGCGCTCCTGGGCAATCGCCTGCTCGTAGAGCCGGCGTGCCTGCGGCACCTGGCCCAGGGTGCCGCGCACGCGAGCCAGTACGCCTTGCAGGCGACCGCGCAGCGCCGGCCGATCGGCCAGTTTGCGCTCCAGCTCGTCGCTGCCGGTCTCCACCAGCTGGCTGACCGGCATGTCGGCGCGACCGCCCTTGCGCAGGTCGGCGGCGTCGAACAGCCCGACCAGGAAGTCGCTCACTTCGCGGGTGGTGCTGGCCTCGGCCTGCGCCACCCGCTCGGCCTGCTCGGCCTGCGTACGCTGTACCTGCTCGCGGCGCTCGGCGGTGCGAGCCATGTCGCGCTCGCGGGTAGCCTGATCGCGCGCCGCTTGGGCTTCGGCGCGGGCCTGGTCGGAGCGGTCCCGCTGCTGCAGCGATTGCCGCTGAGCGGCCTCGGCAAGCCGGCTCTGTTCGAGGGCGCGCTGCGCCTCACGCTCGGCCTTGGCGGCCGACTGCCGGGCCAGTGCTTCCGCCTGCAGCGCTCTGTCGCGCTGCTGCACCAGCTGCAGCGTGAAGACCGCGGCCATGGCCAGGACGCCAGCAGCCGCCAGCGCCCAGGACCAGTGCCGTCGCAACCACTTGGCACCCACATAGCCAGGCGTGTTCGGCAGCGCGCGCACGGGCACCTGGCGGCGGTAGCGCTCCAGGTCGTCGAGCAACGCGTCGACGCTGGGGTAGCGTTGCTCGGGCTCGATCTCGCAGGCCCGGGCGACGACGGCGCGCCATTCGCGCGGACGCGGCGCCTGGGCGGCCTCCAGCAGCTCGGCCAGCATCGCGCCCAGGCTGTAGATGTCGCTGGCGGCGCTGGACGACCGTCCGGCACGCTGCTCGGGGCTGGCATAGCGAGGCGTCATGGCCTGCAACTCGGCACCGGCCTCGGCGCCCTGCAGCTGGGCGATGCCGAAGTCCAGCAGCATCGCGCGACCGTCCGCACCGACCAGCACATTGGCGGGCTTGAGGTCGCAATGCACGACGAGCTGTCGGTGCGCATACGCCACCGCGGCGCCGACCTGCGCGAACAACTGCAGCGCCTCGGCCGTGCCGCGGCCGGCGAGGTAACGGTCGATACGCTCGCCTTCGACGAAGTCCATCACCAGGTAGGGCTGGCCTTGCGGCGTGCTGCCACCGTCGATCAGCCGGGCGATATGCGGGTGCTGCAGGCCGGCCAGGATCTGCCGCTCGCGCGCCAGCTGGGCCAGCGCCGCATCGCCGCTCCAGCCGCGCAGCAGCTTGATCGCCGCGAGCTGCTGGTAATGGCCGTCGCTGCGTTCGGCCAGGAAGACCTGACCCATGCCGCCCTGGCCCAGCGGGCGCTGCAAGGTCCAGGCGCCAAGCCGGTCGCCCGCGCGCAGCTCCTGCGTGGCGCTCTGCAGCAGCTGCGCCACCGGCCGCGAGAAATGCGTGGTCTGGCGGGCCTCCAGGTCCAGCAGGGTGCGCACGCGCGCGGCGATGGCTGCCGGCGCGTCGGTCGCGGCCAGGGCCGCCAGCGGGTCAGGCGCGTCGCAGACCGCATTGAACAGGGCCTTGACGGCAGCGAAGTCCGGATCGGCCGTGTCCATCAGGCTTCGAGCTCGCGCCCCAGTTGCTCGGCCAGCCAGGCCCGAGCAAAGCGCAGCTCGCGATCCACCGTGGCCAGCGAGATGGACAACACCTCGGCGATGTCGCCACGCGCCAGGCCGGTGAAGTAGGTGAGCTCGAGAATGCGCGCGCTGCGCGGGTCGTTGGCCTCCAGCCGCGTCAGCAGCGCGTCAAGCGTCAGCACGTCGGCGGCCATCGAGTCCTCGCCAAGCTGCAGATTGGTCAGCGTCAGCCGCAGGCGCTCGCCGCCGCGCTTGTCGGCAACACGGGCGCGCGCGTGTTCGCGCAGCACCGCGCGCATCACCAGCGAGACGGTGGCAAAGAAATGCTCGCGATTGACCCATTCGGTCGGCGAGCGCATCAGCCGCAGCATGGCCTCGTTGACCACATCGCCGCGGTCCAGGGTGCCGCTGTCATGGCCGCGCAGGCGGGAGGCCGCCATGCGCAGGAACTCCCCGTGCAACGCCTGCACCAGGCGAGCAAACGCCTGATCGCTGCCTGCCTTCCAGGCCTGCAGCAGCAGCGTCATGTCGGCGACGGTCTGGCCGGGGTCGGGCATTGCGCCGGGGGAGCTCATGTCGCCGGCGGCCGAACTCAGCCCTTCGCAGCCGCCTTCTTCGCCGCCGCCTTCTTCGCCGGCGCCTTGCGCTCCGGCCGCGGCTCGAACTCGAAGATCACCTTGCCTTCCTTCTTGTCGTAGACCAGCTTGGCCTTGAACTTGCGCCGCGTGCGGTTGCTGACGAAGTTCTCCAGGTAGTCGGTGGCGCCCTCGTGCAGCAGCTTGTGGATCTGCGCCGGCTCGACCGGCTGCGTGAGGATGATCTTGCCGCTCTTGAAGTCGCAGGTCACATGGCTGCCTACGCTGTGCTCGCAGACGTAGTTGCTGCCGTGCTCGTAGACATGACCGGCGCACTTCGGGCAGGCGCCCAGGGACTGCTGGCCGCTGAAGTCGACCGGCTGGCCATCGTCCTCGCTCTTGTCGTCGCCGAAGTCGAACTCCAGCTTCCAGTTGCCGCCGCCCTCGAGCTCCTCGTCGAAGACCAGCTGCAGCTCGGCGGTGAACGGTCGACCCAGGCGCGAGCGGAAGCCCTCCAGCGGACCGATGCGCTTGTCGCGCAGGAACTGCTCGACCTCGGGCAGCTCGAAGCTGCGGCCGCCGGGAATCTTGGTGATCGAGAAGCTGCAGGCGCTGCAGGCGAAGCGGCGGTAGTTCTCCTTCACCACCGCGCCGCATTTCGGGCAGGGGGTGCTGAGCGTCGCGTAGTCGCCGGGCACGGTGTCGCGGTCGTAGCTCTTGGCCTTGGCCACCACCTGCTCGGCCATCTTGGCGATGTTCGCCATGAAGACATCGCGGGCGAGGCGGCCCTTCTCCATCTCGGCCAGCTGGTGCTCCCATTGGCCGGTGAGCTCCGGCTTCGTCAGCTCCTCGACCTCGAGGCCGCGCAGCAGCGTCATCAGCTGGAACGCCTTGGCGGTGGGGATCAGCTCACGGCCCTCGCGCAGCATGTACTTCTCGTTGAGCAGGCCTTCGATGATCGAGGCCCGCGTCGCCGGCGTGCCCAGACCGCGTTCGCCCATGGCCTCGCGGAACTCGTCGTCGTCGACCAGCTTGCCGGCGCCTTCCATCGCGCCGAGCAGCGTTGCTTCGGTGTAGCGCGCCGGCGGCTTGGTCTTCAGACCCTTGACCTCGACGCTCTCGGTACGGACCTGCTCGCCTTGCGCGACCGCGACCAGGGTCGCGTCGTCGTCCTGCGCCTCCTTGCCGTAGACCGCCAGCCAGCCGGGGTTGACCAGCACCTTGCCGTTGGTCTGGAAGCGGTGACCGGCGGCGGTGGAGATGCGCGTCGTGACCTGGAACTCGGCTGCCGGGAAGAACACCGCCAGGAAGCGCTTCACGACCAGCTCGTAGAGCTTGGCCTCGGCCTCGCTGAGTGCCTTGGGCGCCTGCAGCGTCGGGATGATCGCGAAGTGGTCGCTGACCTTGCTGTTGTCGAACACCTTCTTCGTCGGCTTGATGTAGCCGGCCTTGAGCGCCGTCGCCGCATGCTGGCCGAGCGCCGCCAGCGGTCCCGGCAGGTCCTCGTTCTTCAGCATCTCGACGGTCTGCTTGGCCACCGCCAGGTAGTCCTCGGGCAGGTGCCGGCTGTCGGTTCGCGGGTAGGTCAGTGCCTTGTGCTTCTCGTACAGCGCCAGGGCCAGCGACAGCGTGGTCTTGGCGCTGAAGCCGAAGCGCGAGTTGGCCTCGCGCTGCAGCGTCGTCAGGTCGTAGAGGCCGGGGCTGGCCTGGGTCGACGGCTTGCTCTCCTCGCTGACCGTGGCCGGCTGGCCCTGGACGGCGGCGGCGATCGCGTCGGCCCTGGCCTTGTCCCACAAGCGGTCGGCGCGCGCTTCCGGATCGTCGCCCTTCTTGAAATCGGGCTGGATGTACTTGCCCTCGTACTGGCCGGCGGCGGCGTCGAAGGTGGCGCGCACCTCCCAGTAGTCGCGGGCGACGTGCTTGCGGATCTTCTCCTCGCGCTCGACGACGATGGACAGCGTCGGCGTCTGCACGCGACCGACGGTGGTCAGGAAGAAGCCGCCGTCGCGGCTGTTGAACGCGGTCATCGCCCGCGTGCCGTTGATGCCGACCAGCCAGTCGGCCTCGGAGCGGCAGCGCGCCGCATCGGCCAGCGGCAGCAGCTGCTCGTCGGAGCGCAGGTTCGCGAAGCCGTCGCGGATCGCCTCCGGCGTCATGCTCTGCAGCCAGAGCCGCTGCACGGTCTTGTTCAGTGGCCCCTTGGCCGGCTGCGCGTACTGCAGGATCAGGCGGAAGATCAGCTCGCCCTCGCGGCCCGCGTCACAGGCGTTGATGACACGATCGACGTCCTTGCGGCGGATCAGCTTGACCAGCGCGTTGAGCCGGCTCTTGCTCTTGTCGATCGGCTGCAGGTCGAAATGCGACGGGATCACCGGCAGGTTGGCGAAGCTCCACTTGCCGCGCTTCGGGTCCACGCCCTCGGGCGCCGCGATCTCGACCAGATGGCCGACCGCCGAGCTGACGACGTACTGCTCGTTCTCGTGGTACTCGTCGTGCTTCTCGAACTTGCCGCTCTTGGGCGTCAGCGCGCGCACGATGTCCAGGGCCACGGACGGCTTCTCGGCGATGACCAGCGTCTTCATGCTCATGCAATTTCACTCGGTTTTTCGGAGGGCACAATGCGCGCCGCTCTCGCGTGTGTGTGCGCGCACTCACGCGCGCACCCATGAATTCACTATACGACCTCGGCCCACCCCCTACGCGCTTCGCGCGCCCCGTCAAGGGGGCGGCACCTGCAGCCCGGCAAAGCGGGTCTGCGTTGCCCCCTTGATCAAGGGCTACCCTGCGTAGGTCTCAGCGCTCTCGAACATGTCTTCTCGCCTACCGTCCCGAATTCAGGTCCGCCGCAGCGGCGTGCATGGCCGTGGCGTCTATGCGGTGGCGCCGATCGCCGCCGGCGAGCGGCGCATCGAATACAAGGGCGAGCGCATCAGCGACGAGGAAGCCGACCGCCGCCACCCGGCCGATCCGGCCAACCCGACGCACACCTTCTACTTCTCGCTCGCCGGCGGCGGCGTCATCGACGCCAATCACGGCGGCAACAGCGCGCGCTGGATCAACCATGCCTGCGAGCCGAACTGCGAAGCCAACGAGGTCGATGGCCGCGTCTTCATCCACGCGCTGCGCGACCTGGAGCCGGGCGAGGAGCTGTTCTACGACTACCACCTCAGCGTCGACGGGCGGCTGACGGCCAAGCTCAAGCGCGACTACCCCTGCCACTGCGGCGCCGCCACCTGTCGCGGCACGCTGCTGATCCCGAAGCGCAAGTGACGGCAGCGACCACCGCCTACGACGCCGCGCTGGCCAGCCTGAGCCTGGTGCTCGGCCCGCGGCTGGCGCTGCAGGCGCTTGCCGAGACCGGCTCCACCAACACCGTGCTGCTGGAACGCAGCCGCCGCGAGGTGCAGCCCCAGCTGCTGGTGGCCGAGCGCCAGAGCGCGGGACGGGGTCGGCTCGGTCGCGACTGGTGGTCGGCACCGGGCGACTCGCTGACCTTCTCGCTGGCCTGGCCCTGCGAGGGCTGGCCGCTGGAAGGCCTGTCGCTGGCGGTCGGCGTGGCGCTGGCGTCGGCGATCGAGCCCGAGGGCGTGCGCCTGCGCCTGAAGTGGCCGAACGACCTCTGGCTCGACGGCCGCAAGCTCGGCGGCGTGCTGATCGAGACCGCGGCCAGCGCCGGCGGCGCACCGCGCGCGGTGGTGATCGGCATCGGCCTTAACCTGCGCGCACCGCAGGCCAGCGACGAGCGGCCGCTGGACACGCCGGCGGCCGGCGCCGTCGAACTCGATCCACGCTGGACCGCGCCGCTGCTGCTGACCGCGGTGGTGCCGGCGCTGGTCGAGCTGCTGGAGCGCTGGCGGGGTCTGGACGCGGCGCTGCTCGCCGACTACGCGCGCCGCGACGCGCTGGCCGGTCGGCGCGTCGCCGGCGGCAGACTGGAAGGCGTGGCCGAGGGCATCAGCGCCGCCGGCCTGCTGCGACTGCGCGACGAGCACGGCGTGCTGCACGAGCTGCGCGCCGGCGAGGCAAGGCTGCGCGAGGTGAGCTCATGAACCGCTCGACCATGGGCGTGCTGCTGCTGGCGCTGGCCCTGGCCAACGCGCTGCTGCTCGGCTGGGGCCAGGGCTTCTTCGGCGGCAACCCGGGATCGACGCAGCGCGAGCCGGCGCGCATCGCCGCGCAGCATCACCGCGAGCGCTTCCAACTGCTCAGTCCCGAGGCGGCCAGCGCCGCGCTGCAGCCGCTGCAGTGCCGCGAGATCGGCGCCTTCGCCGACGAGGCCGGCCTGCTGGCCGCCGAGACGGCACTGACGCAGCAGCTGAAGCTGCCTGCCGGCAGCTGGCAGCGCGTCGAACGCGGCCAGCCCGGCGTCTGGCTGCTGGCCACCCGCGGCGGCGACAAGGCCGAGCTGGCGCGCAGGCGGCAGCAGCTCGAGCGCGCCGGCGTCAGCGAGTTCCGCCCGCAGTCGCTGATGGGCGAGCGCGACGACAGCTGGGTCATCGCCCGCTTCGACAGCGAGGAGGCGGCACAGGCGGCGCTGCGCCAGCTGCGCGACGGCAAGGCGCTGCGCGATCTGCGCGTCGTCACCCAGCGCGTCGCCAGCAGCCAGTGGTGGCTGCGCCTGCCCGGCCTCGAGGCGCATCAGCTGAAGGCGACGAATCCGGCCTGGCCGGGCGGTCTGCGCCCCTGCCAGGCCGACCCGGCACCGCCGGCCTCGGCCGCCTCCGCCGGCTGAGCGCGCTAGAAGCTCGCGCTCAGCCCCAGGCCGATTCCGGCCAAAAAAAAGGCCCGCACACGGCGGGCCTTCTTGCGCAAGCGACTGGGCGCTGGATCAGGGGTAGAGCCCGCGCTCCTCGCGGGCCTGCAGCACGCGGGTGCAGGCGACGGTGAACGCGGCCGTGCGCAGCGGGATCTTGTGCTGCTCGCCGGTCTCCCAGATGTGCTTGAACGCGCCGACCATGATCTTGTCGAGGCGCAGGTTGATCTCGTCCTCGGTCCAGAAGAACGACGAGAAGTCCTGCACCCACTCGAAGTAGGACACGGTCACGCCACCGGCGTTGGCGATCACGTCGGGCACGACGACGATGCCGCGATCGGCCAGCACCGCCTCGCCGTCCGGCGTCGTCGGGCCGTTGGCGCCCTCGAGCACCAGCTTGGTCTGGATGCGGCGAGCGCGCTCCTCGTTGATCTGGCCTTCGAGCGCGGCCGGGATCAGCACGTCGGTCTTCACGTTCCAGAAGTCCTCGTCGGCGATCTTGTCGCCGCCCTTGAAACCGGCGATGCCGCGGGTCTGCTCGACATGGGCGAGCAGATCGGTCATGTCGAAGCCGTTCTCGTTGAGGATGGTGCCGGTGTGGTCCTGCACGGCGACGATCTTGGCGCCGTTGGCGGCGAACAGCTTGGCCGCGATCGAGCCGACGTTGCCGAAGCCCTGCACCGCGACGCGGGCGCCTTCCAGCGGCATGTTCAGGCGGCGCATCGCCTCACGGCCGACGACGAACACGCCACGGCCGGTGGCGGCGACACGACCCAGCGAGCCGCCCAGTTCGATCGGCTTGCCGGTGACGACGCCGGTGGCGGTGGCACCGACGTTCATCGAGTAGGTGTCCATCATCCAGGCCATGATCTTGCCGTTCGTGTTCACGTCGGGCGCCGGGATGTCCTGCTGCGGGCCGATGATGATGCCGATCTCGCTGGTGTAGCGGCGGGTCAGCTTCTCGAGTTCCTTGTTCGAGAGCATCTTCGGTTCGACGCGGATGCCGCCCTTGGCGCCGCCGTAGGGCAGGTTGACCGCGGCGTTCTTGATCGTCATCCAGGCGGCCAGCGCCATCACCTCTTCCAGCGTGACGTCCGGGTGGTAACGCACGCCGCCCTTGCCCGGGCCGCGGGTCAGGCTGTGCTGCACGCGGTAGCCCTCGAGGTGGGCGATGGTGCCGTTGTCCAGCTCGATGGGGATGTCGACGATCAGCGCCCGCTTGGGACGACGCAGGGTCTCGACCCAGCGTGCCAGGTGACCCAGGTAGGGCTCCACGGCATCGATCTGGCTCAGGTAGGTGCCCCACGGCGAGTTGCGCGTGGGCGAAACAAACGACAGGTTGGGCATGACGCCTCCGAATAATTTTTAGCGGGACGAACGGTAACTCGCAGAAACCTTGTGCGGATCACGCCAATCCAGCAGCTTGGGCATCCCCTTATGCGAGCCGTGCATCGGCAGCCCGGGGGCGTGAAATCCTCCTGGCGTCCGGGCCTCAGAGCTCGATCCGGAAGCGCAGCGCCGTGCCGCCGCCGTTGCTGCTCGGCTTGTCGAACGCCTCCAGCAACAGGCCGCCGTTCTTCTCGATGACGCGGCGCGACGCGTGGTTGCCGACATCGGTGCTGAGCTCGACATGGGGCAGGCCCTGGGCCCGGGCCAGCGCCAGCATGCCGGCCAGGGCCTGGGTCGCATAGCCCTTGCCCTGCTTCCACGGCACCAGGCAGTAGCCGATATGGCCGAGCACATGCGTCGGCAGTTCGGTCGTGCCGTCCTGCCAGCGCAGGTTGATCTGGCCGCAGAAGCCGCCGTCCCAGAGCCAGCGCCGGCGCATCGGCAGCCGAGGCAGCTCGCTGCCATCGGCGAGCCGCAGCGGCGGCCCCTTGCCGGCGGCATCGTCCTGCTGCGCCAGGAACGCGGCGGCATCGCGGGCGATGGCCTGCAGGTCCTCGTGTCCCGAGGCCGGGCGGGTGGTGTTCGGGTACCAGCCGCGGCGCAGCGCATCGACATACGCGCTGAGGTGCTCGGCGGCCGGCACGACCAGCTGCAGGCTCATCGCTGCGGCTCGATGACGATCTTGCCGCTGACCCTGCGCTCGGCCAGGTCACGCAGCGCCTGCGGTGTCTCGGCCAGCGCGTAGCGGCGGCTGATCAGCGGCTTGAGCTGGCCGGCCTGCAGCCAGCCCATCAGTTCGGCCAGGCCCCGGCCCCAGGCCTTGGGCTCGCGCTTCACCCATTCGCCCCAGAACACGCCGACCAGGCTGCTGCCCTTGAGCAGCAGCAGGTTCAGCGGAATGCTCGGGATCTCGCCGCTGGCAAAGCCGACGACCGCGTAGCGGCCGCGCCAGGCCATGCTGCGGATTGCGGCTTCCGCCTGCGCGCCGCCGACGGCGTCGTAGACGACGTCCACGCCCCGCCCCTCGGTGAGCTGCTTGACCTGCTCGCGCAGCGCCTCGTAGCCGATCGCCGCGTCGGCGCCGTGGCGCATGCAGATCGCGCGCTTCTCGTCGGTCGAGGCGACGGCGATGACGCGGGCGCCGATCGCCTTGCCGATCTCCACCGCCGCCAGCCCGCCCCCGCCGGCGGCGCCCAGCACCAGCAGGGTCTCGCCGGCGGCCAGCGCGCAGCGGTCGCGCAGCGCGTGCCAGCTGGTGCCATAGGCCAGCGTGAAGCTGGCGGCGAGTGCCGGCTCCAGCCCCGGCGGCAGCGGCATGCACTGCGCCGCCGGCACCAGGGCCTGCTCGGCGAAGCCGCCAGTCATCGCCAGCGCCGCCACTGCCTGGCCGACCCGCAGATGGCTCACGCCCTCACCCAGCGCCAGCACCTCGCCGGCGAGCTCGGCGCCCGGCGTGAACGGCAGCGGCGGCTGCATCTGGTACTTCTTCTGCACGATCAGCAGATCGGGGAAGTTGACGCCCGCGGCCGCCACGCGCACCAGCACCTGGCCGGGGCCCGGCGGCGGCAACTCGATCTGGTTCAGTTGCAGGGCCTCGGGCTGGCCCCATTCGACACATTGGATGGCACGCATGCTGGTTCGCTCCTGTCAGTCGGCTCAGTGTCCGTTGTACGGCCCGCTGCCGGGCAGGGCCCAGAGCAGCGCGCGGCCGGTGTAGACGGCCTGGGCCGACAGATGATCCTCGTCGGCCAGCACCTTGCTGCTGGCCTCGTGGCCGGCGCGGCGCAGCAGGGTCTCCAGGCGCTTCATGTCGCCGACGATGCTGGTGCGACGCGTGTGCCGCGGCGTCGGCCCCGGCTGCTCGTAGGCGCCGGCGGCCATCCAGACGCGCAGCCCGCCCCCGGCCGGGGCCGCGGGCAGCGGCTGCCTGAGCGGCAGGCCGGCGTCGAACCAGAGCGACGGGCTGCCGAGCACGAACCGGCCGAAGCTGCCCGGCTGCTCGCGCATCAGGCTCAGCCCGAGCAGGGCGCCGAAGCTGTGACCGATGAAGACGCGACGACGCGGGTCGCTGCGGTACTCGCGGTCGATCAGCGGCAGCACCTGGCGCGCGACGAAGCGCGCGTACGCACCTGCCTCGCCATAGACCTTCTCGCCCAGCTGGCTGCGGTCCGCCGGCGAACTCGGCGTGTAGTCGCGGCTGCGGCTGGCGCGCGGCGTGTCGCCGTCGGCATAGGCCAGGCCGACGAGGATGAAGTCCTCGATGTTCTGTCCGCCGGCGCCGAGGCGGTTGCGGATCGAACGCGTCAGCGGGAACGCGTACGGCGCGTCGGCCACGACGACGACCGGATAGCGCCGCGCCGGCGCCGCCGCGTCGTAGCCGGCCGGCAGGTCGACCCAGACCGGGTAGCGGCGCTGGCGCGCGCCGTCGTCCAGCCAATGAACCTGGCTGCCCGACAGGTTCAGCGGCTCGGCGGCCTGGGCGGGAGCCAGCAGCGTGGCCAGCAGGAAAACGAGCGGGTACATCGAAACGGGGGCGACGAAACGGGGAGCGCGAGTGTCCGCGACGCCTGGGTGCATCATGGCGTCCTGATGCTTCGCGCCGTCCGTGACCTGCTGCTCTGCCTGCTGCTGCCGGCCCTGGCCGGCTCGCCGGCGGCACACGCCCAGGCGCTGGCCCTGCGCGCCGACCTCTGGTGCCCCTACAACTGCGAGCCGGGTGCGGTGCAGCCGGGCTACCTGGTCGACCTGGTCCAGGCCGCGTTGCCGCAGGCGCAGATCGACTACGCGATCGGCCGCTGGGCGCAGTTGCGCCACCAGCGAAGCGCACCCCCGCAGCCGCTGCTGGTGCTGCTCGGCGTCAGCGACACCCCGGCCAGCCGGCGCGATCTGTTCGTGGTGCAGCCGGACGTCGGCCAGGCGCAGGTCTGCGCCTACCGACGCGCCGACCGCAAGCGCTGGCAGCTCAGAACGCCAGCCGATCTGCGCGGCCAGCGGCTCAGCCTGACCCTGGGCTATCTCTATCACCCGGAAGTCCAGGCGCTGCGCAAGGAGCCGGCGATGCGCAAGCACATCACCGAGATCGCCGGCGAACGCGCGTCGCTGGCGCATCTGCGCATGCTCGCCATGGACCGCATCGACGTCGCGCTGCAGGAGCGGCATGTCATGCAATGGGGTCTGCGGCAGCTCGAGCCGGCGCAGCAGGCCAAGATCGTCGAGGCCGGCTGCCTGCCGCTGCTGCCGATCGACCTGCTGCATTACGGGCTGCCGCGCAGCGATCCGCGCAGCGAGGCGGTGGCCGAGTCGCTGGCGCAGGGCCTGCTGCGCCTGAAGGCCAGCGGCGAGCTGCTGAAGCTGCGCCAGCGCTACGGCTTGCCGCCCTAGGCTCAGCTCGACCAGATCCGCGGCTCGACGGCGCGCAGGCCCCAGGCGAGTTCGCGCCAGCGGCCGCGCACCGCGCGCATCAGCCGAATCGCCGGCTCGACCTCCTGCGCCAGCAGGCGCAGCAGCAACAGGCGACCCTGCAGCAGCGTGGCGCCGCTGCGCACGCCGGCGGTGTCGACGCGAGCCGCTTCCAGCAGCTGCTCGACCATGGCCGGCGCAAACGGCTGCGCCTGCGCCAGCACCAGGCTGCCGAGCACACGCTGCCCGGCCAGGCCGCAGGGCCCCTCGAGCAGCGCCCGGTCGCTCGCCCGCAAGCAGCCGCGATCCAGCCACAGGCCGTCGATCGCCAGGCTCTGCAGCAGCTCCCCCTCGAGCCAGGGCTGACCGGCTTCGGTCAGACCGAGCGCCAGCAGCTCGCCCAGCAGCAGCTGGCCCTGCAACTGCACCGTGACGCTGTTGCGCGCCCGGCAGCCGCTGTAGGCCAGGGTCTCCTGCGGCAGCCATTCCAGGCGCGCGCCGGCGGCCACTGTCGCCCGCACCGTCTGCACCGCGTCGAGCTGTTGCGAGCGGTAGAAGCGCGTCGCCGCCGGCGTGGTGGCCAGCAGGTGCGCGCCCGCCTGCACATCCAGCGTCATCTCCAGCCGGTCGCCGCCGACCAGGCCGCCGGGCGGATGCACGATCACCGCGTGAGCGATGCCATCGCCTTCCGGATACAGCGACTTGAGCAGGCGCAGCGGCCCCTCGTGGCGCGCGTGCACGAGCGTGCGACCAGAGTCGGCGCGCGCCTGCAGCGTCAGCTGCGCGGGCCAGCGGGCTTCAGGCCGCAACAAGCAGACCCTTGGTCTCGATGAAGCGCACGACGTCGGCGAGGCCGTCGCGCGTCTTCAGGTTCGTCATCACCCAGGGCTTGCTCGGGCGCATGCGCGCGGTGTCGGCCTTCATGATCTCGAGGTCGGCGCCGACATGCGGCGCGAGGTCGGTCTTGTTGATGACGAACAGATCGCTCTTCGTGATGCCGGGCCCGCCCTTGCGCGGGATCTTCTCGCCGGCAGCCACGTCGATGACGTAGATCGTCAGGTCGCTGAGCTCGGGGCTGAAGGTCGCCGCGAGGTTGTCGCCACCGCTCTCGACGAACACGATGTCGGCGTCGGGGAACTTCTCCAGCATGCGGTCGACGGCCTCCAGGTTGATCGAGCAGTCTTCGCGGATCGCCGTGTGCGGGCAGCCGCCGGTCTCGACGCCGACGATGCGCTCGGGCGCCAGCGCCCCGGCCACCGTGAGCAGGCGCTGGTCCTCCTTGGTGTAGATGTCGTTGGTGATGACCACGAGGTCCCAGCGCTCGCGCATCGTCTTGCAGAGCATCTCGAGCAGGGTGGTCTTGCCGGAGCCGACCGGACCGCCGACGCCGACGCGCAAGGGAGGCAGGCGCTTCGTGCGGCCGGGGATGTGATGAAGGTTCATGAGCGGAACAGTCGGGAGTACTGGATTTCGTGGCCGGCGCTGAGCAGCGCCAGCCCGGGGGAGAAGGCGATCGGCTCCTCCTGCGACAGCGCCGTCTGCACGGCGCCCGGAATGGCCGCGACCAGGCGGCCGATCAGGCGCTGGCCGGCGCTCTGGCCCAGCGGCACCGAGCGCACCGCGGCCATCACCAGGTTCTCGGCCCAGGCGAAGGCGGCCGCGTGCAGCGTCGCCTCCAGGCCGGCGCCACGGGCCTTCGCGGCGCAGGCAAACATCAGCGGCCAGGTCGGCGGCTGCAGCTCGGGCACGCTGAGGCCCTGGCCGCGCATCCAGGCGGCCAGGCTGCGCCCCATCTGCGTGCTCTGCTGCAGCAGCTCGGCGGATTCGCGGGTCTGCAGCACCCAGGCGTTGAGGGCCGGCAGCTCGGCATCGGTGGCGCGGAACACCGCCGCCATCAAGGGCAGCTCGGCGCGCGCCTGCACCAGCTCGAGCTGGTTCATCAGCCAGTCGCCGGCCGTGGCCTCGTCGTGCACGATGCCGGCGTCGACCGCCGACTCCAGGCCCTCGGAATAGCTGAAGGCGCCCACCGGCAGCGCCGGCGACGCCAGCCACAGCAGCTGCAGCAGCTCAGTGCTCGTGGTGCTCATGGCCGCCATGGGGATGATGATGGGCGTGACCGCCGCCGCCGTAGGCACCGGCCTCGGGCTCGAACGGCGCCAGCGCGTCGCTGACGATCAGGTGCTGGCTGCGCAGCATTTCGGCCAGCACCGCGTCGGGCTCGAGCTGCAGCAGCGCCGGCTGCAGCTCCAGCGGCACGTGGCGGTTGCCCAGGTGGTAGGCGGCGCGCAGCCGGTCGAAGGGCGAGCCGTGGGCCTGGCAATGCCGCACCTGCAGCACCGGCTGCGGCGCCGCGATCACGCGCACCAGCGACCCGTCCTCCGCCACCAACACATCGCCACCGCGCAGCACCGTGCCGCGCGGCAGGATCACCGCGACCTCGCGGCCGTCGTCGAGCTGCGCGCCGAAGCGGCTCTTCTGGCGGCTGTCCCAGTCCAGCGTCAGGCTCGCGGCGCGCCTGAGCAGCGCGGGCGCGAGGGCGGTGGCGGTGACACGCTTGGTGAGCTGGATCATGGGCGGCCATGGCTTGAACAGGGGGGTCGATTACACCTTGCAAGGCGCATGCCGGACTTAGCATGAACGGCTCACGAAACACAGGGAGAAACATGTCAATGCGCCGTAGCCTGGCAGCGCTTGCGCTGTGCCTTTGGACGTCCGTGGCGACGGCCTGGACGCCGCCAGAAGATCCCGATCCGGATCTCATCCTGAATGAGGCGCGCAGCGACGCGAAAGCGGGGCGCCTGGACGTCGCGGCGGCCAAGCACCGCTGGTACCACGACAACGTGCTGGGTCTGCTGCCGAGCCATAGTGGCGTGCGACTGTCGTTTGCGCTGGCCTATTGGATGGCACTGGCAAAGCAGCACCCGCCGGCGATGAACGACATCCGCGCCGCTCGCGATCGCGCGATGGCGCGCTTGCGGGCCGGTGGCTCGCGCTCGACCCAGGCCTTCCATGACCTGGCGGCGATCAGCTGGGAACTCGGTGAACCTGGCGTCACGCGCGACGCGTTTGCGCTGCTGGCGGGGCGAGATCCGAAAGACGCCAAGCTGGCGCTGATGACCGCGTTGCCCGCCCTGGTCGACACGCAGGCCTACGCGTTGGCCGGCGCTCATCTGGACTCGGCGACCGTGCTGGACCGGATGACCGACCTGCAGCAGGTGCTGACCGACAGCGCACGGCTGCCGGAGGCGCAACGCAAGCCGTACGAGCGTTTTCAGGTGGAGTCCACCGACCAGCGCTGGGCGCTGGTCGTCGTGACCCTGGTGCAAACCAACCGGCGCGGCGAAGCCGAGATCTTTGCCCGACGTGCGCGCGAGTTGGTGGGCCCGCAGGCATCGTTGCCGCGGATCGAGGCGGCACTGCGAGGCACCGCACCGCCCCCGAGGCGCTTGGGCGACTGATCCTGGCGGGTCGTCCGTCGCTGACTCAAAACAGGAAGTAGCGCTGCGCCATCGGTAACTCGCTGGCCGGCTCGCAGCTCAGCAGCTGCCCGTCGGCGCGCACCTCGTAGCTCTGCGCGTCGATCTCCATCACCGGCAGGTAGTGGTTGTGCACCATGTCGGCCTTCCGCACCGTGCGGCAGCCACGCACCGGGGCGAGCGTCTTGTGCAGGCCCAGCTTCTCCACCGAGGCCAGACCGGCCTGCGACACGAAGCTCAAGGACCCCTGCGCCAGCGCGCCGCCGGAGCTGCCGAACATCGGCCGGTAGTGCACCGGCTGCGGCGTCGGGATGCTCGCATTCGCGTCGCCCATCGCCGCCGCAGCGATGAAGCCGCCCTTCAGGATCAGGCTGGGCTTGACGCCGAAGAAGGCCGGCTTCCACAGCACCAGATCGGCCCACTTGCCGACCTCGATCGAACCGACCTCGTGCGCGATGCCGTGCGCCAGCGCGCCGTTGATGCCGAGCTTGGCAACGTAGCGCTTGACGCGGGCGTTGTCGTGGCGCTCGCTGTCGCCCGGCAGCGGTCCGCGCTGGAGCTTCATCTTGTGCGCGGTCTGCCAGCAGCGGATGGGCACCTCGCCGACCCGGCCCATGGCCTGGCTGTCGGAGCTGAACATGCTGATCGCACCCAGGTCATGCAGGATGTCCTCGGCGGCGATGGTCTCCTTGCGGATGCGGCTCTCGGCGAAGGCCAGGTCTTCGGCGATGCCGGCATCGAGGTGATGGCAGACCATCAGCATGTCGAGGTGCTCGTCCAGCGTGTTGACGGTGAACGGCCGCGTCGGGTTGGTGCTCGACGGCAGCACGTTCGCCTCGCCGACCACCTTCATGATGTCCGGCGCGTGGCCGCCGCCGGCGCCTTCGGTGTGGAAGCTGTGGATCGTGCGGCCCTTGAACGCGGCGATCGTGTCCTCGACGAAGCCGCTCTCGTTCAGCGTGTCGGTGTGGATCGCGACCTGCACGTCGTAGTGCTCGGCCACGGCCAGGCAGTTGTCGATCGCCGCCGGCGTCGTGCCCCAGTCCTCGTGCAGCTTCAGGCCGATCGCGCCGGCCTCGATCTGCTGCGCCAGGCCCTCGGGTCGCGACGCGTTGCCCTTGCCGAGAAAGCCGAGGTTCATCGGGAACGCGTCGGCCGCCTTCAGCATCGTCGCCAGGTGCTGCGGCCCCGGCGTGCAGGTGGTCGCCAGCGTGCCCGTCGCCGGGCCGGTGCCGCCGCCGATCATCGTCGTCACGCCCGACATCAGCGCCTCCTCGATCTGCTGCGGGCAGATGAAGTGGATGTGCGTGTCGATCGCGCCCGGCGTCACGATCATGCCCTCGCCGGCCATGATCTCGGTGCCCGGCCCGATGACGATGTCGACGCCGGGCTGGATGTCCGGGTTGCCGGCCTTGCCGATCGCCGCGATGCGGCAGCCGCGCAGGCCGATGTCGGCCTTGACGATGCCCCAGTGGTCGACGATCACCACATTGGTGATCACCGTGTCGACGGCGTCCAGGGCGTCGGGCCCGTTGGGCCGCTGCGACTGGCCCATGCCGTCGCGGATGGTCTTGCCGCCGCCGAACTTGACCTCCTCGCCGTAGCCCCCGGCGCGCAGCGTCAGGTCCTGCTCGATCTCGATGATCAGGGCCGTGTCGGCCAGGCGCAGGCGGTCGCCCACGGTGGGGCCGAGCATCTCGGCGTAGGCGCGGCGGCCGATCTTCATCGTCAGAGCTTTCCGTTGACGAGGCCGCGGAAGCCCCAGGCCTCACGGCCGCCGGCGAGTTCGACCAGTTCCACGGTGCGCGACTGTCCGGGTTCGAAGCGCACCGCGGTGCCGCTGCACAGGTTCAGGCGCATGCCGCGTGCCGCTTCGCGGTCGAAGCGCAGCGCCGCATTGGTTTCATAGAAGTGATAGTGCGAACCGACCTGGATCGGGCGCGTGCCGGTATTGGCGACCTGCAGCGTGATCGTGCGCCGACCGGGGTTGAGCTCGTGCTCGCCCTCGTCGACGAGCAACTCGCCGGGCACCATCACACGACCCCGGCCAGGCGCAGCGCGCCGAAGGTCATCAGCGCGGCGCCCAGGCCTTCGCTCCAGCGCATCGCCGTCGGCCGCAGCAGCAGGCCGAAGACGATGCCGGCGCCATGCAGCAGCAGGCTGGCGACCACCATGCCGAGCAGCGCACCGACGCTTGCCAGCTCCAGGCCATGGGCGGCGCCATGGGCCAGCGCGAACAAGGCGACCATGAACAGGCCGACCGGCTGCGGCAGCGGTACCCGCCAAGCCACCATCAGGCCCAGCGCGAGCAGCGAGACGGCGATACCAGGCTCGATGCCGGATGGCACGAAACCGCTGGCCATCGCCAGCCCGGCACCGAGCAGCAGGGCCAGCGCAAACACCAGTGGCGCGCGAGCCGCCTGCGGCCAGCGCGGCTCGGTCAGCGCGCCCCAGAGCCCGACAGCCAGCATCGCGGCGAGGTGATCGACGCCGCCCAGCGGGTGCCAGAAACCGGCGACGGCATCGTGAAGATGGCCGTCATGGGCCTGGACGGCCGGTGCGACAAACAGCAGGGCGCAGAGCAACAAACGCATCGGGAATCCTTCAAACGATCGGTTGGTGCACGGTCACCAGCTTGGTGCCGTCGGGAAAGGTGGCCTCGACCTGGATCTCCGGGATCATCTCGGCGATGCCGTCCATCACGTCGGCACGGGTGAGGATCGTGCGGCCCTCGCTCATCAGCTGGGCGACGGTCTTGCCGTCGCGAGCGCCTTCCATCACCGCCGCGCTGATCAGCGCGACCGCCTCCGGGTAATTCAGCTTCAGCCCCCGCGCGCGGCGCCGCTCGGCCAGCAGGGCGGCGGTGAACAGCAGCAGCTTGTCTTTCTCTCTGGGCGTGAGCTCCATGGCGGGGCAGCGATGTCCGAGGGTCAGGGATGGTACGGAGACATCGCAATTCGAGTGCCAGCGATTGAGCGGGGTCGGCGGCCCAGTTCCGGGCGTTGCGTGCACCAGCAAGGCGCACCAGGCGGCAGCGCATGCACCAGCACCGCGCTTGCATGCAGAACTGCCCCGGCACGGCGCATGGCACGGCGCTTGCTGCAGTGCACAACGGCAGCTGTACCGCCGCTCTCCCCCCAACTCGCCTGGAGACCTTCATGCTTCGCCGTTCCCTGCTCAGCGTTTCACTCGCTCTCGCCGCCCTGCCCAGCTTCGCCGCCGACACCATCAAGGTCGGTGTGCTGCACTCGCTCTCCGGCACCATGGCCATCTCGGAGACGGTGCTGAAGGACACCGTGCTGATGGCGATCGACGAGATCAATGCCAAGGGCGGGGTGCTGGGCAAGAAGCTGGAGCCCGTCGTCGTCGACCCGGCCAGCAACTGGCCGCTGTTCGCCGAGAAGGCCAAGCAGCTGATCAGCCAGGACAAGGTCGCCGTGGTGTTCGGCTGCTGGACCTCGGTCAGCCGCAAGTCGGTGCTGCCGGTGTTCGAGAGCACGAACTCGCTGCTCTTCTACCCGGTGCAGTACGAGGGCGAGGAACTCAGCAAGAACGTCTTCTACACGGGGGCGGCGCCAAACCAGCAGGCCATTCCCGCGGTCGAGTACCTGATGAGCAAGGACGGCGGCGGCGCGAAGCGCTTCGTGCTGCTGGGCACCGACTACGTGTACCCGCGCACCACCAACAAGATCCTGCGCGCGTTCCTGAAGGCCAAGGGCATCGGCGACGCCGACATCCTCGAGGAGTACACGCCCTTCGGCCATGCCGACTACCAGTCCATCATCGCGAAGATCAAGAAGTTCTCCAGCGAGGGCAAGAAGACCGCGGTGGTATCGACCATCAACGGCGACTCCAACGTGCCCTTCTACAAGGAGCTCGGCAACCAGGGCCTGAAGGCCACCGATGTGCCGGTGGTCGCCTTCTCGGTCGGCGAGGAGGAGCTGCGCGGCGTCGACACCAAGCCGCTGCAGGGCCACCTCGCCGCCTGGAACTACTTCATGTCGCTGAAGAACCCGGCCAACACCGCGTTCACGCAGAAGTGGGCCGCCTACGCGAAGGCCAAGAACATCCCCGGCCACAAGGACAAGCCGCTGACCAATGACCCGATGGAGGCCACCTACATCGGCATCCACATGTGGGCGCAGGCGGTGGCCAAGGCCAAGAGCACCGACACCGACAAGGTCATCGCCGCGATGGCCGGCCAGACCTTCACCGCGCCGTCCGGCATCACCTCCAAGATGGATGAGAAGAACCACCATCTGCACAAGTCGGTGTTCATCGGCGAGGTCAAGGCCGACGGTCAGTTCAACGTCGTGTGGAAGACCCCGGGCCCGGTGCAAGCCGATCCGTGGAGCGACTACATCGCCGAGAACAAGGGCAAGAAGAACGAACCCGAAAAGAAGTAAGCCGTGATGCGCAGCTGGGTCCTCGGCGTGCTGCTGTGGGCCTGCGGTGCAGCTGCCTGGGCGATCAGCCCAGCGCAGCAGCTGGCGATCGCCAGCGGCGACAGCGAGGCGCGCCTGGTGGCGCTGCAGCAGGCTGTTGCCGCCGGCGAACCCGGCACCGCGGCTTACCTGCAGGCCTTGCTCGACGGGCGCGTGCGCCTGGTGGGCGAGCGCGTGCTGGTGCTGGTCGGTGAGGAGGCACCGGCCGACGCCGAGGAGCCGATGCTGAACAACCGGCTGCGCGGCGCCGTCACGGCAGCGCTGGCCAGTCTGCGCCTCAGCGACCGCAGCCCCGGGGCCCGCGCCGCCGCCATCGAGACCCTGCGCGGGGCGCTGGAGGCGGCGCCGCTGGTCCTGCTCGAGCGCGCGCTGAAGGCCGAGTCGGAGCCCGCGCTGCGTGCCCAGCTCGAGGACCTGGTCGCCGCCGTGCGCCTGAACAGCGACGACGCGGCACAGCGCCTGGCCGCCGCCGGGCAGTTGTCCGCCAGCAGCGACCCCGGCAAGCGGGCGCTGTTGCTGGAGCGACTGGGCGTGGAGACCGACGCCAAGGTGCAGCGTGCGCTGCGCAAGGCGGCGGACGAGATCGCCGGCCGACTCGCCTGGGGCGAGCGCGCGCAGCTGCTGTTCAGTGGCATCAGCCTGGGCTCCATCCTGCTGCTGGTCGCGCTCGGCCTGGCCATCACCTACGGGCTGATGGGCGTCATCAACATGGCGCATGGCGAGTTGCTGATGGTCGGCGCCTACGCCACCTGGGCGGTGCAGCAGGCGTTCCGCAGCTGGCTGCCGCCGGGCGCCTTCGACGCCTACCTGCTGGTCGCGCTGCCGGTGAGCTTCGGCGTCGCCGCGCTGGTCGGCGCGGCGATGGAGCGCAGCGTCATCCGCTTCCTCTACGGCCGGCCGCTGGAGACGCTGCTGGCGACCTGGGGCATCAGCCTGATCCTGATGCAGACCGTGCGCACGCTGTTCGGCGCGCAGAACGTCGCGGTGGAGAACCCGGCCTGGCTGAGTGGCGGCTGGCAGCTGCTGCCGAACTTCACGCTGCCCTGGAACCGGCTGGCCATCATCGTCTTCGCGGCCCTGGTGCTGGCGGGCATGGCGCTGCTGCTGGCGCGCACGCGGCTGGGCCTGATGGTGCGCGGCGTGACGCAGAACCGGCGCATGGCGGCCTGCGTCGGCGTCAACACCGCGCGGGTCGACACGATGGCCTTCGCGCTCGGCTCCGGCATCGCCGGCCTGGCCGGCTGCGCGCTGTCGCAGATCGGCAATGTCGGGCCGGACCTGGGGCAGAGCTACATCGTCGACGCCTTCATGGTCGTGGTGCTTGGCGGCGTCGGGCAGCTGCTCGGCACCGTCTACGCCGGGCTGGGCCTCGGCGTGATGGGCAAGCTGCTGGAGGGCTGGCAGGGCGCGGTGCTGGCCAAGATCGCGTTGCTGCTGATCCTGATCCTGGTGATCCAGAAGAAGCCGCAGGGCTTGTTTGCGCTCCGGGGAAGGAGCGCTGAATGAGATTGCTCTCTTGCGTGGCAGCCCGCGGGGGCTATCCACCCCCGCCCCCGGACCCCGCTTTTCTTTGCTTGCGCCAAAGAAAAGGGGGGAAAAGAAAGGCGCTCAATGCCGACCGCGCCCTAGGGGCGCTGGCCGAGTCGGCGCCTGCTCACATGGCAAACGCAGCCCATGTTTCTGACTTCGAACTCTCGGGCGCTAAGGCGTCCCGGGTACGGGCCGCACTCACCAGCGAGGACCATGTCGGTCGCGCTGCGAGAACGGATCGCGACGGCGGACTTCCACGAGCCCGCCCGTGGCCTGCGAAGGCCAAGGCAGAAAGCCGGCGCGTGAACGCGCCGAACATGTCACCGCTGAGCTGCATTCGGTCTGGTGAGCCCGGCCCGCTCGCGGGCCGGCTAAGCGGGCACGGCTTCGCAGGGCAAGGACAGAGGCAGTGTGAGTCCTCCGTCGCGACCTCTTTTCGCAGCTCGTTGGGAATGGTCCGCAGTTGTGAGTGCAGCCGGTACTCCGGCTGCCTTAGCGCCTTGATCGGGGCGGGCAGAGGACGGGCTCTCGTTGCCATGTCAGCACACGCCGCTTCGGCCGACGACCTTAGGTCGCAGCCGGCATTGAAGCGCCTTTCTTTTCCCCCCTTTTCTTTGGCGCAAGCAAAGAAAAGCGGGGTCCGGGGGCGGGGGTGGATAGCCCCCGCGGGCTGCATCGAAGTGCAAGACGGATCATGAAACGCGCCCTGCTCCCCAGCCTCGCTCTGCTGGCCCTGCTGCTGCCGCTGCTGCACCTGCTGTTCCCCGCAGGTCACCCGCTGCACCTGCCCGAGTTCTACGTCCAACTCCTCGGCAAGTTCCTCTGCTACGCCACCTGCGCGCTGGCCATCGACCTGATCTGGGGCTACACCGGCATCCTCAGCCTGGGTCATGGCCTGTTCTTCGCGCTCGGCGGCTACGGCATGGGCATGTACCTGATGCGCCAGATCGGCCGCGACGGCCAGTACCAATCCGATCTGCCCGACTTCATGGTGTTCCTGAATTGGCAGGAACTGCCCTGGCACTGGGCGCTCAGCGACAGCCTGATCGCGCAGCTCTTCCTCGCGCTGGCGGTCCCCGGCCTGATCGCGTTCGTGTTCGGCTACTTCGCGTTCAGGAGCCGCATCCAGGGCGTGTACTTCTCGATCATCACGCAGGCGCTGACGGTGGCGGCGATGCTGCTGTTCTTCCGCAACGAGACCGGCTTCGGCGGCAACAACGGCTTCACCGACTTCAAGCGCCTGGCCGGCATCGCGCTGAACCAGCCGGGCATGAAGGTCGCGCTGTGCATGGCCTCGGCGCTGCTGCTGATCGCCTGCTACGGGCTGGCCCGGCGCCTGGTCGACAGCCGCTACGGCCGACTGCTGCAGGCGACCCGCGACGCCGAGGGCCGGCTGCGCTTCTGCGGCTACGACCCGGTGGCCGTGAAGCTGAGCATCTGGACCCTGTCGGCGCTGATGTGCGCCGCGGCCGGCGCGCTCTACGTGCCCCAGGTCGGCATCATCAACCCCGGCGAGATGAGCCCGGCGGCGAGCATCGAGATGGCGATCTGGGCGGCAGTCGGCGGTCGGGGCACGCTGATCGGCCCGGTGCTGGGGGCCTTCTTCGTCAACGGCGGCAAGTCGGTGTTCACGGTCTGGCTGCCCGAGGCCTGGCTGTTCGTGCTCGGTGCGCTGTTCATCGCCGTCACCCTGTTCCTGCCCCAGGGCCTGATCGGCCTGATCAAGAGATTCAAGCGATGACCCCGGAGCTGATGGAGGCCGGCAGCCAGGCCCGCGCGCGCATGCAGCAGCTGGTGCTGGACAGCGGCCAGCCGGTGTTCAACCAGGGGGTCGCGCTCTACATCGAGGACCTGCGCGTCAGCTTCGACGGCTTCCAGGCCCTCGGCGGCCTGTCGCTGGCGGTCGGTGTCGGCGAGCTGCGCTGCGTGATCGGCCCGAACGGTGCCGGCAAGACCACGCTGATGGACTGCATCACCGGCAAGACCCGGCCCGACAGCGGGCGCCTGTTCTTCGGCAGCAATCTGAACCTGCGCCAGCTGCAGGAAACGCAGATCGCCCAGGCCGGCATCGGCCGCAAGTTCCAGAAGCCGACGGTGTTCGAGGCGTTGAGCGTGCAGCAGAACCTGGAGCTGGCGCTGAAGGGCGACCGCCGCGTGCGCCACGCGGTGCGCGCCCGCCTCAGCGGGCCGCAGCGCGACCGCCTCGACGAGCTGCTGGTGCTCGTACACCTCTGGGAGCACAGCGATGTGCAGGCTGGCCTGCTCAGTCATGGCCAGAAGCAGTGGCTGGAGATCGGCATGCTGCTGGCCCAGGACCCGGTGCTGCTGCTGCTCGACGAACCGGTGGCCGGCATGACCGACGAGGAGACCGAGCGCACCGCCGAGCTGTTCCTCAGCCTGGAGGGCAAGCATTCGCTGGTCGTCGTCGAGCACGACATGGCCTTCGTCGCCCAGCTGGCGGGCGCGCATCGCACGGTCACCGTGCTGCACGAGGGCAAGGTGCTGGCCGAGGGCACGATGGACAAGGTGCAGGCGGACGAACGCGTGATCGAGGTGTACCTTGGCCGATAGGTCTGCCCCTGGTCTCCCTGCGGTCGCCGTCCCCTACGGGGACGCGCAGCCGCCTTGGGGCGGACCGGCGCCGGCTGCCGACCTGCTCCGCGTAGGAGGCCTGCATCAGCATTACGGCGGCTCGCACATCCTGCGCGGCGTCGACTTCAGCCTGCGCGCCGGCGAGGTCACCGTGGTGCTCGGCCGCAACGGCGTCGGCAAGACCACGCTCTTGAAGTGCCTGATGGGCGTGGTGCCGCGCAGTCAGGGCAGCATCCGGCTGCTCGGCCAGGAACTCGCCCAGCAGCCCAGCCACCAGCGCGTGCGCGCCGGCCTGGGCTATGTGCCACAGGGCCGCGAGATCTTCGGCCGCCTGTCGGTGCGCGAGAACCTGCTGATGGGACTGGCATCGCGCCCCGCCGGCACGGCATTGCCGACCGAGCTGTTCACGCTGTTCCCGGTGCTGCAGCAGATGCTCGAGCGTCGCGGTGGCGACCTGTCCGGTGGCCAGCAGCAGCAACTGGCGATCGCCCGCGCGCTCGCGCCCGGTCCCAAGGTGCTGCTGCTCGACGAGCCGACCGAAGGCATCCAACCGAACGTCATCAAGGACATCGGCAGGGTCATCCGCCATCTCGCCGACCGCGGCGACATGGCGATCGTGCTGGTCGAGCAGTTCTACGACTTTGCCGCCGAGCTCGCCGACCAGTACCTGGTGATGGAGCGCGGCGAGATCGTCATGCGCGGCGAGGGCCGCGCGATGGACAGCGACGGCGTGCGCGCCCGGCTCTTCTAGCCTCGGCGAAAGCTGAGCAGTCGCACCGCCGCAATCGCGCTGCCCAAGGCCGGCAGCCGGCTTTCGGTCAGCGCGTAGCCCATCAGCGCCATGCGCCGTGTGAACGCGCTGCGGTTGCCGCGGTCGGGGTCGACGATCAGCACCTCGCCCACCGCGGTCGCATGGCGCTGCAGGAAGCGCGGCAGCGAGCCGCCGTCGTCGCGTTCGTACAGCACATCGCTGCCGATGATCAGCTCGAAGCGCCCGGCCACCCGCGGCGCCTGCGGCTGGCCGGTGCCGTCGCCCCAGTCGCCATGGCAGTAGCGCATCGGCGCCAGCGCGTTCAGCCGCAGGTTCTCCAGCAGGAAGGCGCCGGCCAGCGGATGACGGTCGCTGGCGGTGACCAGCGCGCCGCGCCGGTGGCTCACCAGGCTGGCCAGGGCCAGGCCGCAGCCGATCTCCAGGATGTTCTCGCCGGCCGGCAGCGGCCGCAGCGCCATCACGCTGGCGAGTTGCTGGCCGGCCGGCCAGAGCAGGCCGAACAAGGGCCACTGCGCGCTGCTGATGCCGGCGGCCGCGGCCAGGCCGTCGGGGTCGGCGTGCTGCGCCTGGTCGCGCAGCGCGCGGATGTGCAGATCGGCAACGCCGCGCACCGTGACCTCATGGTGGGCGAGCGCATAGCCGGGCATGACGGGCTTTCGGGAGGGTGGGCGGCGCAGTGTGCGCCTGCTTCAGCACAATGCCGGCCCTATGGTTGATGTCGTCGTGCTGTTCTTCGTCCTCGGGGTGTTCGCCAAGCTCGTGAAGAGCGACCTGCGCCTGCCCGAGGCGCTCTACGAAACCCTGACGCTGTACCTGCTGCTGGCGATCGGCCTGAAGGGCGGGTTGGAACTGAGCCGCCAGCCGCTGCTGGACCTGCTGCCGCAGGTCGGCGCGGTGATGCTGCTCGGCGCGCTGACGCCGCTGGCGGTGGCGCCGCTGCTGCGCCTGGCCGGGCTCAATCGCGTCGATGCCGCCGGCCTGTCCGCGCACTACGGCTCGGTCAGCGTGGTCACCTTCGCGGTCGGCCTGGCCAGCGTGCAGCGCGCCGGCCTGCCGCACGAGCAGCACGCCGCCCTCTGGGTGGCGGCCATGGAGGCGCCGGGCCTGGTGGTCGGCATCGTGCTGGCGCGGCTGGCACTGCGCAAACAGGCCGACACCGCCGGACCGACGCGCTGGGGCCAGCTGGCGCACGAAGTGCTGCTGGGCAAATCGGTGCTGCTGCTGCTTGGCGGCCTGCTGATCGGTGCGGTCGCCGGCGATGCCGGCGTGGCGCCCATCAAGGCCGTCTTCATCGACCCGTTCAAGGGCGTGCTCGGACTGTTCCTGCTGGAGCTGGGCCTGGTCGCCGGCGCACAGCTGCCGGCGCTGCGCCGCCAGGGTCTGCGGCTGATCGTCGCCGGTTGCCTGCTGCCGCCGCTGCTGGCCCTGGCCGGCGGCTTCACCGGGCAGCTGCTCGGCCTGCAAAGCGGTGGCGTGGTGCTGCTGGCGGTGCTGGCCGGCAGCGCCAGCTACATCGCGGCGCCGGCCGCGCTGCGCGTCGCCGTGCCGCAGGCCAACACCGGCCTGTGCATCGCCTGCGCGCTAGGCGTCAGCTTCCCCTTCAATCTCCTGGTCGGCATTCCGCTCTACCTGCGGCTGTTCTCATGATGAAGAAGCACACCAAGACCAAACTCACCGTCATTGCCGAGGGGGCGCTGGAGCCGCAACTGGTCGCCGAGCTGCGCCGCCATGCGGCCCAGGTCTGGACCCTCAACGAGGTGCGCGGCGCCTTCCCCGAGGGCGAGCGCGGTGGTGCCTGGGACCTGGATCGCACGATCGAGCTGCGGGTGATCTGCGAGGCCGCGGTGGCCGATGCCATCGCCGAGGCGCTGATGCGCAAGTTCGCGGCGAACTACGGCCTGGTCATCCACTTCGGCGAAGTGCAGGTGCTGCGCCCGGAGCGCTATTGATGCTCGCCTGGTTGCTGGCCGCACAGCTCGCTGCGCCGACGCTGAGCCTGGAACAACTGCCGCGCTACACGCCGCCGCCGGCCGAGCGCGGTGCGGTGGTGCCGGCGCAGGTGGAGCGCTGGCGCGAGGAAGCCAAGCGCCTGGAACATGGCGACGGCAGCGCCGTGCCGCGCGACGAGCGCCGTGCGGCGGCGCTTTACTGCCGGGCCGCCCGCTTCGGCGACGCCGAGAGCCAGTTCAACCTGGCCTGGATGCTGACCAACTCGCGCGGCATCCAGCGCGACGACGCGCAGGCGGCGCACCTGTTCGCGGCCGCGGCCGAGCAGGGCATGGCCCAGGCGCAGGCGATGACGCAACGCCTGGGCACGCCCTTGGGGGCGCCACCCGAATGCCTTCGCCCCGACGACGGCGAGGAAGCCGCGCCGCCACCAGCGCCGGCGGGCAAGGCCCCGGCCAAGCCGCTGGTGCTGCCCTGGCCCGAGCCACCGGCGCATGCGCCGGAGCCGATCGTGCGCTTCGTCAAGCTGGTGGCGCCGGAGTTCCAGCTGGCGCCCGCGGTGGTGCTCGCGGTGATGGCGCAGGAGTCGAACTTCAACCCGAACGCGGTCAGCCCGAAGAACGCCCAGGGTCTGATGCAGCTGATCCCGGACACGGCGCGCCGCTTCGGCGTGCGCAGCATCCTCGACCCGACGCAGAACATCCGCGGCGGCATGGCCTATCTGCGCTGGCTGCTGGCCTACTTCGAGGGGGATCTGCGACTGGCGCTGGCGGCCTACAACGCCGGCGAGGGCGCGGTGGAGCGCTACCGGGGCGTGCCGCCCTATGCAGAGACGCAGCACTATGTGCGCAAGATCGTCGCGCAGCTGGGCGGGCGCCGGGAGCACCCGTTCGACGCCAGGATCACCGCGCCGTCGCCGGTGATGGCGCTGGTGCGCGGGCCGGGGCGCTGGAAGTAGCACGCAGAACAGGCCCGGGAAGGCCTGGTGCTTTGCCTTTGCTGCTGGTGCCGGCGCCCGCGAGACGGGCGCAGGCCTTCGGAACGCGTCGAAGGGTCCTCAGGACCCTTCTCGGTCCTTGCTCATGCCAAGGCCCGCGAGACGGGCCTTGTCCTTCGATCGGCGTCGAACCGTCCTCAGGACCCTTCTCGGTCCTTGCTCATGCCAAGGCCCGCGAGACGGGCCTTGTCCTTCGATCGGCGTCGAACCGTCCTCAGGACGGTTCTCGGTCCGATCTCAGTAACCGCCGCGATCGTTGCCGCCGCGGTAACCACCGCCGCCGCCACCGCCACCGCCGCCCGGGCCACGGCCGTAGGGGCTGGCAAAGCCGGCCGGACGCGCTTCGCGCGGACGAGCGACATTGACCACTGCCGGACGGCCTTCGAGGGCCTGACCGTTCATGCCGTTGATGGCGGCCTGCGCTTCCGCGTCACTGCCCATCTCGACGAAGCCGAAGCCCTTCGAGCGACCGGTTTCGCGGTCCATCATGACCTTGGCCGAATTCACGGTGCCAAAGCGCGAGAACGCTTGTTGCAGGGATTCGTCGCGCACGCTGTAGGCGAGGTTGCCGACGTAAAGCTTGTTGTTCATGGGGAAGCCCCTAACCAGAAAATCCAAGAAAACCGCAGGCGCTTCAACCCATCTCAACCAACGAATCAACGCGTCCCAACCGGCACGAGCCATTATTCCGGCGACATCTGTCACGTTAAGTACAGCTACCGGTTGTTGTTGTATTTACGAAGCGGGGGCAAACCCGCAAGCACGACGCCTTCCCCCCAGGACTCGGGGGGGCGGCGCCGGTCCGGACCGCCTGCCTACACTGCGCCGCCCATGCCCAAGCCCCTCATTTCCCTTGGCGACCTGCAGTCGCTGCTCGGCAGCCTCGGGGCGCTGCGCCACGGTCGTGCGCTCGGTCTGCTGGTCGGCACGCTGAGCGCTTCCGGCCTGTTCATGGCGTCGGTCGAACGCGCGCTGGCCGGCGAGCGCTACGGCGTCGTCGCGATCTGGATCGGCGCCGCGACGCTGACCCTCTTCTATGGCGTCAACGCCGCCGGCTGGCTGCTGATGCGGGCGGCGCAGCAGCGCGACCAGGAACTCGATGCGCTCGACGCGGTGCGCGCCGCGCTGCGCCAGGCCCACCGCGTGCTGGCGGTGCTGCTGCTGGCGCTGCTGCCGCTGCTGCCGTTCGCGCTGGCGCTGCTGGCCGGGCTGTGGGCGGCCCGCCTGCCCGGGGTCGGCCTGCCGCTGCTGGCGCTGATGGCGCCGTTGGGCGTGCTCGGCGGCGCCTACCTCGCGCTGGTGCTGTTCGTGCTCGTCGGGCCGCTGGTCGGGCCGGCGATCTGGGCCGGCGCCAGCGTGCGCGAGACGGCGCGATGGCTGCGCCGGCAGGCCGCGCATCGCCTGATCGAGGCCACCCTGCTCAAGCTCTGCCTGCTCGGCCTGGTCGGCGGCGTCGGCGCCGTGCTCAGCGTCGCCGTGCTGGCCGGCGCGCGGGTGGTGGCGTTTGCCGCCTGGCTGATCGAGCTGCCGGTGCCGCCGCAGCAGCTCATCGCGCACCTGTTCGGCTACACGCTGAAGGCGCTGGGCCAGCGGGGCGCCTCCGTGGTCACGAACGACGCCGCCTTCGGCCTGTCGATCGGCGGCGGCGTGCTCGCCGCGGTGCTGATCGTGCTGCCGACCCTGGTCTATCTGCGGGGCTGCTGCGCCATCTACCTGAGTCTGCGGAACAAGGGTGACTGAGCGCAGCGCCGCACCGCGCATCGCCAGCCTGGTGCCGTCGGCCACCGAGCTGCTGTGCGCGCTCGGCCTCGGCCCCTGGCTGGTCGCGCGCACCGGCTTCTGCATCCATCCGGCGGGGCTGCTCGCCGCCGTGCCCAAGGTCGGCGGCACCAAGGACGTGAACCTCGACCGCCTGCGCGCGCTGCGGCCGACCCATGTGCTGCTGAACGTCGACGAGAACCTGCTCGCCACCTTCGAGGCGTTGCAGCGCTGGCCCGGCGTCGAGCTGCTGGTCAGCCACCCCTGCGGTCCGCGCGACGTGCCGGCGCTGCTCGCGCAATGCGTTGACGCCTTCGGTGCGCTGCCCGGCGTGCGCGAGCGCGCCGCCGCGCTGCGCATCGACCTCGAGGCGGCGCTGGCGCTGCCGCCACCACCGCCGCGCTCGGTGCTCTACCTGATCTGGCGCTCGCCCTGGATGGGCGTGGCCCGCGACACCTTCATCAGCCGGCTGCTCGGCGAGGCCGGCTGGCGGACGCTGCCGGCCGTGGACGGCGGCGAGCGCGGCGCCGCGCGCTACCCGGTGCTCGAGGCCGACGACCCCGCCTGGCGCCGTGCCGACGAGATCTGGCTCAGCAGCGAGCCCTACCGCTTCGGCGAGCAGCACCTCGGCGAGGTGCAGGCGCTGGCGCCGCAGGCGCGCGTGCGCCTGGTCGACGGCGAGCTCTGTTCCTGGTGGGGGGCGCGCACGGCCCAGGGTCTGGCCTACCTGCGCGCGCTGCACGACGCTTGAGACACTGCGAGCATGGACATCTACAAACCCCTGGTCGCACTGCTGGCGATGGTCAACCCGATCGGCGTGATCCCCTTCTTCATCGCGTTCACGCAGGAGTTCGACCGCGCGCAGCGTCAGCGCACGATCCGTGTCGCCGCCTTCACCTGCTTCTGCGTCATCGCGCTGTCGGCGCTGATCGGCCTGAAGCTGATCACCTTCTTCAGCATCAGCATCGCCAGCTTCCAGGTCGGCGGCGGCGCGCTGCTGCTGATCAACTCGCTGACCATGCTCAACGCCAAGCCGGCCGACAGCGGCGGCGTCAGCACCGACAGCGCGAGAACGAACATCGCCGTCGTGCCGCTGGCGATCCCGCTGCTGACGGGTCCGGCGACGATCTCGACGATGGTCATCTACGCGCAGAAGACCACCGAGGTCTGGCACCAGGCGGTGCTCGTCGGCTATGGCGTGGTGATCGCGATCGCGGTCTATCTGTGCTTCAGCGCCGCCGGCCGCATCGCCAAGGTGCTGGGCAGCACCGGCATCAACATCATGACGCGGCTGATGGGCCTGATCCTGGCCGCGCTGGCGGTCGAGCTGCTGACCAGCGGCCTGATGGACCTGTTCCCCATCCTGTCGGACCGCGCCTACATGCGCCAGCAATGATCCTGCTGCTCGAGGACGATCCGGCGATCGCGCAGACCGTCGTCTACGCGCTGCAGCGCGAGGGGCTGGCGGTGCAGCACCACAGCTGGCTGCGCGAAGCCCGCACCGCCTGGGCGCGCGAGGCACCGGCGGCGGCGGTGCTGGACATCGGCCTGCCCGACGGCTCCGGACTCGACTGGCTGCGCGAGCTGCGCCAGGCCGGCGTGCGCACGCCGGTGCTGCTGCTGAGCGCGCGCGGCGAGGAGCTGGATCGCGTGCTCGGCCTGGAGCTCGGCGCCGACGACTACCTGTGCAAGCCCTTCGGCGTGCGCGAGCTGGTGGCGCGCGTGCGGGCGCTGCTGCGCCGCGCGCCGGCCGCCACGACCGGCCTCAGCGTCGACGCGCTGGAAGCGAGGCTGGACGGTCAGCGCCTGCCGCTGACCCGTCGCGAGCTGGCGCTGCTGCAGGCGCTGCAGCGTGCGCAGGGTCGCACGCTGAGCCGCGAGCAGCTGCTCGACGCCGCCTGGGGCAGCGCCAGCGAGTCCACCGACCGCACAGTGGACACGCACATCAAGACCCTGCGCGCGAAGCTGCGCGAGGCCGGCCTGAACGACGACTGCATCCGCACCCATCGCGGCCTCGGTTACTCGCTGGAGACCTAGGCAGCATGCACGCCCAGGTCTCTGCGTGTCCACCACCCCCGATCGGGGCCGCAACGCCCTTGGGGCGAGCCGACGGGCCTTGAATGCACCTCGGCTTCCGCGTCCTGCTCGCGTTCTTCGTGCTCGCCGGGCTGACCGCCTGGTTCGTGCTGCGCGTGGTGTTCAGCGAGGTCAAGCCGGCGGTGCGCGAGGTCGTCGAGGAGCTGCTGGTCGACACCGCCCACCTGGTCGCCGAGCTGTCGGCCGAGGAGCTGGCCGCCGGCGGCGATCTGCAGCCGCTGGCCACCCGGCTGCAACGCCTCGGCCAGCGCGAGGTCGACGCCCGCATCTGGGGCCTGGCCAAGCAGCGCATCGATCTGCGCATCTACCTCACCGACGCCCAGGGCAAGGTGCTGATCGACACCGGCACGCCGAGCGCAATCGGCCAGGACTACGGCGCCTGGAACGATGTGCGGCGCACCTTGCGCGGCGAGTACGGCGCGCGCAGCAGCCGCAGCCGGCCCGATGACGCGAGCAGCCTGGTGATGCAGGTCGCGGCGCCGGTGCTCGACCCCAGCGGCCGCCTGATCGGCGTCGCCAGCGTCGGCAAGCCGATGGCGTCCCTGGACCGCTTCATCGCGCGCACCGAGAAGCGGGTGTTCATGCTCGGCCTGGGCCTGTTCATCGCGTCGCTGCTGCTCGGTGGCATCGTCACCGCCTGGCTGATCTTCAATGTGCGCCGGCTGCGCCGCTACGCGCTGCAGGTGCAGGCCGGCAGCAGCCTGCCGGCGCCGCACCTGGCCGGCGAACTCGGTGAGCTGGCGCGGGCGATGGACGCGATGCGCCTGCGGCTCGAGGGCCGCGCGCAATGGGAGCAGCGGGTGCGCGCGCTGCCCCACGAGCTGAAGAGCCCGCTGACCGGCTTGCGCGGCGCCGGCGAGCTGCTGCAGGAGCCGCTGCCCGAGCCCGACCGCCAGCGCTTCGCGCGACAGGTCGTCGAGCAGAGCGAGCGCCTGCAGCAGCTGGTCGAGCGCCTGCTGGCGCTGTCCAAGCTGGAGGCGCAGGCAGCGCCGCTGCAGGTGCAGACCCTGCGCCTGGACGCGCTGTTGCGCCAGGTCGCCGCCGAACTGGCGCCACACCTGCAGCAGCGCGGGTTGCAGCTGGCCGGTCTGGAGGCGCTGCCGGCGCTGAGCGTGACGGGCGACGCCGAGGCGCTGCAGCTGCTGCTGCACAACCTGCTGGGCAACGCCATCGCGTTCGCGCCCGAGGGCAGCGCGATCGAGCTGACGCTGCAACGCCAGGGGTCGGCGACCTGCCTCACGGTGCGCGATCGCGGGCCCGGCGTGCCGGCCGACGCGTTTGCGCAGCTCGGCGAGCCCTACTTCAGCACCACCCGGCCCGACGGCCGGCGCGGCAGCGGCCTGGGGCTGGCGATCGCCCGCCAGGTCGCCGCGCTGCACCGCGGCGGCCTGCAGTTCGAGCCGGCGCACCCCGGCCTGCGGGTGCAGTTCACGATGCCCTCACAAAGCCCCTGAGCGCCTCACCGCCACCGGCCAGCATCGCCGCTCCACAACAAGGAGATACACGGCATGAACAAGGCGGCTTGGGCCAAGACCCTGGGGCTGGGACTGGTGGGACTGGGCTTGATGCTGGTGCTGGCGCGCATCGGCTGGCTGGTCGACGAGCGCGCGCAGCGCCAGCAGGAGGCGCAGCAGGAAGTGGCGGCGGCCACCGCCGGCGCCAAGTTGCTCGGCGCGCCGCACCTGAGGCGCGTCTGCACCGAGAGCTGGCCGGTGGTCGAGCAGCTGGACGACGCCGCCGGCCGGCGCGAGCTGCGGCGCCGCGAGCACCAGGAGCACAGCCTGCGCAGCCCGCCGGCGCGGCTCGCGGTCAGCGGCGAGCTCAGGCCGCAGACCCTGGAGCGCGGCCTGTTCAAGGTCAACGGCTACCTGGCGGCGCTGCAAATCAAGGCCGACTGGGACGATCTGTCGGCGCTGCAGCCGCAGAGCCGCCGCCCGGACGGGCAGATCGTCTGCGAACCGCCGCAGCTGGTGCTCGAGATCAGCGACGCGCGCGGCCTGCGCCAGCTGGCGCTGAGCCTGAACGGCGCGCTGCTGCGAGCGGCACCCGGCGCCGGCGGCGGCAGGCCCGGCCTGCATGTGCCGCTGGACCCGGCGCTGCTGGCGCAACCGCTGGCGCTGCAAGCGCAGCTGGAGCTGCTCGGCACCGAGTCGCTGCAGCTGTTGCCGGCCGCCGCGCAGGTACAAGCCAGCCTGCGCTCGAGCTGGCCGCACCCGAGCTTCCAGGGCCGCTTCCTGCCCACCGAACGCGAGGTGCATGCCGACGGCTTCAGCGCCAGCTGGCGGCTGACCGAGCTGGCCAGCGACGCCAGCGCCGCGCTGCGTGAGGGCAAGGCCAGCCAGGACCAGTTCGGCGTCGCGCTGATCGACCCGGTCAATCCCTACAGCCTGAGCGACCGGGCGCTGAAGTACGGCTTCCTGTTCATCGCGCTGACGCTGGCCGCGGTCATGCTCGCCGAGCTGCTCGGCCGCCGCCGCCTGCACCCGGTGCAGTACGGCTTCGTCGGTCTGGCGATGGCGCTGTTCTTCCTGCTGCTGCTGGCGCTGTCGGAGCACCTGACCTTCGGTCTTTCGTACGCGATCGCCGCCGGCGCCGCGACCGCGCTGCTGGCGCATTACGCCAGCGGCCTGTTCGGCCACTGGCGGGGCGGCGCCGCCTTCGGCGGCGGCGTCGGCCTGCTCTACGGGGCGCTCTACGTCGTGCTCAACCTCGAGCGCGCCGCGCTGCTGCTGGGCAGCCTGCTGCTGTTCGCGCTGCTGGCCGCGGCGATGCGCGCCACCCGCGAGATCGACTGGTACGGACCGCGGTCCGAGGCGGTCGCGCCCAGCGCTCAGGCGTAACGCCGCTCCAGCCAGGCCAGCAGCGTGCGGATCGTCTGCGCCTCGCCGCCGACCGGGAGGCCGGGGCGCGGCGTCGGGTTCCAGGCGAACAGGTCGACATGCATCCAGGCCTGCTGCGCCGGGATGAAGCGCTCGAGGAACAGCGCCGCGGTGACCGCACCCGCCTGCGGGCTGTTGCCGCTGTTGCTGATGTCGGCGATGGCGGTGTCGATCATGTGCTGGTAGCCCTGCCACAGCGGCATCGGCCACAGCGGATCGCGCTCCTGCAGGCCGAGGTCGGTCAGCTCGCGACCCCAGCCGAGGTCGCGGGTGAACAGCGCCGGCAGGTCGGGGCCGAGCGCGACGCGGGCGGCACCGGTCAGCGTCGCCAGGTCGATGATCAGATCGGGCTTGGCCTCGCTGGCATAGCTCAGCGCGTCGCAGAGGATGACGCGACCCTCGGCATCGGTGTTGCCGATCTCGATGGTCTGGCCGCTGCGCGTCCGGAAGATGTCGCCGGGGCGGAACGCGTTGCCGCTGATCGCGTTCTCCACCGCGGGGATCAGCAGCTGCAGGCGCACCGGCAGCTTCAGGCCCATCACCAGCATCGCCAGGCCGATCGCGTTCGCGGCGCCGCCCATGTCCTTCTTCATCAGGCGCATGCCGTCGGCGGCCTTGATGTCCAGGCCGCCGGAGTCGAAGCAGACGCCCTTGCCGACGATGGACAGCAGCGGGTGCTTGGCATCGCCCCAGCTCAGCTCGATCAGCCGCGGCTGGCGGTCGGCGGCGGCGGCGCGGCCGACCGCATGGATGGCCGGGAAGTTCTGCTTCAGCAGGGCCTCACCTTCGATGACCTTGACCTTGGCACCCTTGTGCGCCTTGGCCAGCAGCTTCACGGTCTGCTCCAGATGCGCCGGGCCCATCGCCTCGGCCGGGGTGTTGACGAGGTCACGCACCGCCGTCGTCGCGCCGGCCAGCAGCAGGCCGCGCTCGGTCTCCGGGCTTTGCACCAGCAGCAGCTCGCTGCTGGCACGGCCGCGTGCCTTGTAGGCGTCGAACAGGTAGTCGCCCAGGCTCCAGGACAGCGCCGCCATCTGCGGGTCGAGCAGCAGACCGGTGTCGAGCAGTCGGTAACGGCCCAGCGGCAGCGACTGCGGCAGGCTGGACAGCGCATACGGCTCGTCGGCGCCGCGCACGCTGGCCACCACCATCGCCAGCTTGCCGTCGTCGGCGGGCAGCAGCGCGTGGCTGTCGGCGCGCGCGCTGAAGCCGCTGGCCTTCAGCCAGGCGCGATGCACGGTGCTGAGTTGCTCGGCGTCCTTGGCCCAGGTCGCCGGGCTGGTGCAGAGGATGGGGGTGGCGCTGGCGGCGGGCTTCTTGCTGAGAGTGACGGTCATGGCGGGTTTTTCCTGTGTGACGGCCGGCATTCTCGGGCTGCTGCTGCTAGCGTGCCGGGCGTCGAACCAACAACACCCGAGGACCGATGCGCACGATTCGCTTGCTTCCGCTGGCCTGGCTGGGCGCCGCCCTGCTGGCCGGCCAACCAGCTGCCGCCCAGGCACTGAACTATCAGCAGCCGTCGGCGGCGATGCGCGCCGTGCTCGACGCCGCGCCGCTGCCGCTGCACAGCCTGTCGCCCGACCAGCGCCTGCTGGCCAGCATCACGCCGCGCGGCCACCGTCCGATCGCCGAGCTGGCGCAGCCGATCGCCCGCCTCGCCGGCTCGCGCATCAACGTCGCCGCCAGTGGTCCGGCGCTGATCAGCCCGATCGAGGCGCTGCGCCTGAAGCCGGTCGCCGGCGGCGCCGAGATCCAGGTCGCGCTGCCGAACGATGGCAAGGGCGGCTTCCACGGCCTGCGCTGGTCGCCGGACGGCAAGCGCATCCTGCTCAGCCGGCGCACCGAGACCGGCACCGAGCTCTGGGTCGCCGACACCGCCAAGCCGGTGCTGCGCGCCATCAAGGGTCTGAAGCTCAACCAGGTGCTGGACAACGACCCGGCCTGGCTGAATGCCGACGAGCTGGTGCTGCTGGCGGTGCCCGACAAGCGCGGCTCCGCGCCCGAGTTCAAGGCCCCCGACGGCCCGGCGGTGCAGGAGTCGATGGGCAAAGTCTCGCCCGAGTACACGCTGCAGAACCTGCTGAAGAACCCGCAGGACGAGGCCCTGTTCAGCCACCTGGCGACCAGCCAGCCGCGGCGCGTCAACCTGAAGACGGGGACGCATCAGGCGATCGGCACGCCTGCCCTGTTCAGCCGGCTCGAGACCGTCGGCGACGGCAAGGCGCTGCTCGCCGAGCGCCTGGTCGCGCCGTTCAGCTACCAGGTGAGCTGGAACGACTTCGCGACCCAGGTCGAGCTGCTCGATGCCGGCAGCGGCAAGGTGCTGCGCGACCTCGGCCGCGTCAAGCTCAAGGAAGGCGTGCCGGTGCAGGGCGTGGTCACCGGACCGCGGCAGTTCTGGTCGTCGCCGCTGGCCGACGCCGCGGTCTACTGGGTCGAGGCGCTGGACGGCGGCGATCCGGCCACCAAGGTGCCGCACCGCGACCGCCTGATGCGCCTGGACCCGCCCTACACCGGTGAGGCACGCGAGGTGCACAAGACCGTGCACCGCCTGGCCAGCTTCGCGTTCACCGAGCTGCCGCAGCTGGCGCTGGTGGTCGATTACGACCGCGACCGCGTCTGGATCACCGGCGACTTCGTCAAGCTCGACGGCAGCAGCACGCCGCAGCGCTGGAGCGACCGCAGCCTGCGCGACCGCTACCGCGACCCAGGCCAGCCCCAGGGCCGTTTGCTGGCGGGCAACGGCCGCAGCGTGATGCGCGTCGATCAGGGGGCGCTGCTGCTGGCCGGTGCCGGCGCCAGCCCGCAGGGCGACCGCCCCTTCCTCGACCGCTACGAGCTGGCCACGGGCAAGAGCACGCGCCTGTTCCAGGCCAGCGACACGCATTACGAGACCGCCCTGGCGCTGCTGCCCGACGGCCGACTGCTGACCCGCCGCGAGACCTTCGACCAGCCGCCCAATCTGACGCTGCGCAGCGGCGACGGCTTCGGTCAGCTGCAGGCGCTGACCGCCACCGCCGACCCGACGCCTTCGTTGCGCGGCATCCAGCGCGAGCGCGTGCGCTTCAAGCGCCCGGATGGCGTCGACCTCAGCTTCTGGCTCTACCTGCCGCCGGGCCACAAGGGCAAGAACGCCGGCGACGCGCGGCCGACCTTTGTCTGGGCCTACCCGCAGGAGTTCACCGATGCGGCGCTGGCCAGCCAGGTCAGCGGCAGCACCAGCCGCTTCAACAGCTTCGGCATCACCAGCCCGCTGATGCTGCTGCTCGACGGCTATGTGGTGCTGATGGACGCCACCATGCCGGTGGTCGGCGACCCGAAGACGGTGAATGACAGCTTCATCGAGCAGATCGGCGCCAATGCGAAGGCGATCATCGACAAGGCGGTCGAGCTGGGCGTCAGCGAGCGCGACAAGATGGTCGTCGGCGGCCACAGCTATGGCGCCTTCATGACCGCCAATCTGCTGGCCCATACCGACCTGTTCAAGGCCGGCATCGCGCGCAGCGGCGCCTACAACCGCACGCTGACGCCGTTCGGCTTCCAGGCCGAGAGGCGCACGCTGTGGGAGGCCCCGAACAGCTACCTGAAGCTGTCGCCGTTCCTGGTCGCCGACAAGCTCAAGGAGCCGATCCTGCTGATCCACGGCGACGCCGACGACAACCCGGGCACGTTCCCGATCCAGAGCCAGCGCCTCTACCAGGCCTTGGCCGGCAACGGTGGCCAGGTGCGCTACATCAGCCTGCCGCACGAGGGCCATGGCTACGCGGCGCGCGAGTCGCAGGGCCATGTGCTGTGGGAAATGAGCGAGTGGATGAAGCGCCAGGTGGGCGCACCCACATCCGCCGCGCGTTGAGTCGCGTAAGCCTCGGGGTGTCTACTTGCATCCCGAGGTTTCCATGAACACCACCCCCTGGCTGCGCGGCAGCCTGCTCCTGCTCCCCCTGCTCGCCGCCCGGGCTGGTGCGCCCATGGCCACCGAGGACGCCGGCGTGCTGGCGGCCGGCGAGTGTGAGTGGGAGACGGTCGCCGAGCGGGTCCGCGCCGGCGCGGCGACGGGACGTGGCGCGGAGACCGGCGTCGCCTGCCAGCTGTTCAAGGGCAGTCAGGCCGGCCTGAAGGCAGGCCGCGCCAGCGCTGATGGCACGACGCTGTCCAGCCTGGCGTTGACGGGCAAGACCGCCTTGAGCGACGCCGAGGACCGGTCGCTGAGCCTGGCCTGGTCGGTCGACGCGCACAAGCTGCCCGGGGGGAGCCTGCGCCGCGACGGCAGTGCGCTGGCCCTGGTCGTCAGCCAGCTCCTGGGCGCGCTGAGCCTGCACGCCAACCTCGGCTGGAGTCGGTCTCATTTGAGCGACGAAACGACAGGTTTCTGGGCGTTTGGCGCCGAATGGGCGCTGAACGACGATTTTCAGCTGCTGGCCGAGCAGTACGGCGCGCAACGCAGCAAGCCCGTCTGGGGTTTGGGCGCCCGCTGGCAAGCCAGTCCGGCCTGGTCCCTGGGCCTGATGCATTCGCGCAGCCGCGAGCAGCCGGCGAGCCGGGCCTGGCTGCTGAGCGCGAAATTGGGCTTCTAGGCTGTCAACCGGCGACGCCGGCCTGCCGTTGTGGCGCCCATCTGACCGGATCCACCGGTCTGCCGGGCCCTCAAGAGCCCACCCCGTTGCCATGCCGACCACTGCCCAGACCCGCCTGAACGCCATGCCCCGTCCTCTGCTGATGCCCGAGTTGCCCGCCGAGTCGCGCGCCGACAAGGGCCCGAAGCACGTCGGTTTCGAGGCGCTGTCGCTGGGCTGCGGGCGCCGCGCGCTGGAACGGGCGCTGAAGCTGGACAAGAAGCGCTGAGCCCCGAGCGCGCACCCCGTTTTCCGCCCGACGGCCCCTTCTGGGGCCGTCGGTCTTTCCGGCTCCCGGCGTCGCTGCTGGCAGACTGCGCCCGCCCATGAACCTCCCTGTCCGCCGTCGTCCGTTGCGCCTCGCCTGGCTGCTGTTGCTGCTGGCCGGCCTGCTGCTGCCGGTGGGTCTGGCGCTGCAGCGCGAGCCCCGGCTGGCCGCCAGCCCCCCGGGCGCCCAGGCGCAGCTGGCCAACCAGGCCCGCCGGCTGTGGGCCCAGCTTCGACCCGGCGCCGCGCCCGCCGGAGCGCTGCGGCAGACGCGCCTGGGCGAGGCCGAACTCAATGCGCTGCTGGCCCAGGCCGCGCAAACCCAGGGCGGCCGCTGGCGCGCCCGGCTGCGCATCGACAGCGGCAGCCTGCTGCTGGAGGCCAGCCAGCCGGCGCCGGGGCTACCGGCCTGGCTGAACCTGACGCTGCACTGGGATCTGCGCGATCCCCAGCCCGGTCGTCTGCCCGCGCTGACGTCGGCGCAGCTCGGCAATCTGCCGCTGCCACCCTCCTGGGTCGAGGCGGCGGCGTTGCGCTGGCTGAGGGCGCGCACCGGCGACAGCCTGGAAACCCTGCTGCCAATGCTTGAGGCCTACCGCGCGGCGCCGCGCCAGCTGTGGCTGTTCTGGCGCTGGCAGCCGCAGCGGGCGGCCGAGGCGATGGCCGGCCTGTGGTGCCCGGCGGAGGGTGTCGCGCTGCGCACCCAGCATGAGCATCTGCGGCAGTTGCTGGCCGGGGTGCTGCCAGGGCATGCGGTCGAGCTGCCGCAGCTGCTGACACCAATGGCGGCCGCGGCGCTGCAACGGGTCGGCCAAGGCGCCAGCGACGCCGCCGCGGAGTTGCGCGCGCTGCTGGCGGTGCTGGCACTGCAGACCGTGGGCCGCGATATCCGGCCCTGGCTGCCGGAAGCGCAGTCGCTGCCACCGAGCCCGCGAGTGCTGCTGCTGCTGGCCGGGCGCGACGACATGGCGTCGCATTTCCTGATCGCCGCGCTGCTGTCCTGGCAGGGCGGCGAGCGCGTCAGCGCCGCGCTGGGTCTGGCCAAGGAACTGGCCGACGCGAGGAGCGGCAGCGGCTTCTCGTTCAACGACCTGGCCGCCGACGCCGCCGGCACCCGCTTCGGGCAGTTCGCCGCCCGCCAGCCCACCGAACTGCTGGCCCTGCTGGCGACCGGACCGGCACCGGCCAGCTACTTCCCGGACATCGCCGGGCTGCCCGAGTTCCTGTCCGAGGCCGAGTTCCGCCGCCGCTACGGTCAGCTCGACAGCCCGGCCTATCAGCAGGAGATGGCCCGGGTGCGCGAGCGTGTGGCGGCGCTGCCGATTTACCAGGGTTTCCCCGGGCGCTGAACTTTTGGCGGGCGCCGGCGCCGCGCCTAGGCTCGCGGCCTTTCGACATTGCCTCCCGCACCATGAAGCTCCAAGCCCTGGCCCTGGCCGCCGCCCTTCTCGCGGCCACCCTCTCTGCCCAGGCGCAAACCGCCTCCGGCATCGACAAGTCCGGCATCGACCCCGCCGTGCGCGTGCAGGACGACCTGTTCCGCGCCGTCAACGGCCAGTGGCTGAAGACCGTCGAGATCCCGGCCGACAAGCCGGAGTACGGCACCTTCATCCAGCTGCGCGACAAGAGCGACCGCGAGGTGCGCGCCATCGTCGAGCGCCTGGCCGCCGGCCAGCACCAGGCCGGCAGCGTCGAACAGAAGGTCGGCGACTACTACCGTGCCTACACCGATCTGGCGGCGCTGGACCGCCTGGGCCTGGCGCCGATCGAGCCCCTGCTCAAGGAGATCGACGCCCTGAAGACGGTCAAGGACCTCGCCCGCCACATGGGTCGCATGCAGGGCCTGGTCAACATGCCGGTGAACCTGGGCCTGGAGCCGGACTTCAAGAAGCCCACGCATTACAAGCCGCTGACCTGGCAGGGCGGCATCGGCCTGCCGGATCGCGACTACTACCTGAAGACCGACGACGAGCGCTTCGCCAAGGCGGTCGCCGCTTACCGCGTCTACCTGGTCCAGCTGGCCAAGCTGGCCGGCCTGCCCCAGCCCGAGCAGGCGGCCGACGACACCATCGCGATCGAGCGCCAGCTCGCCGCCAGCCACTGGGACAAGGTCGACAACCGCGACCCGGTCAAGCTCTACAACCCGCGCACGCTGGCGCAGTGGAGCAAGGAAGCTCCGGGCGTCGACTGGTCCGCGTTCCTCGCCGGCGCCGGCCTGGCCAAGACCCAGTCGCTGTCGGTCAGCCAGCCGTCGGCCGCGCAAGGCGCCGCCAGGCTGCTGAGCACGCTGCCGGTGACGCAGTGGCGCCACTACTTCAAGCTGCATCTGCTGAACAGCCAGGCCGACAGCCTGCCGCAGGCGTTCCGTGACGCGCACTTCGCGTTCCACGGCACGGCGCTGAAGGGCACCACGGAGCCCAAGCCGCGCTGGCAGCAGGGCATCGACCAGATGAACGCGGCAATGGGTGAGGCACTGGGCCGCGTCTACGTGGCCGAGCAGTTCCCGCCGGCGGCCAAGGAGCGCATGGTCACGCTGGTGCGCAACCTGCTCGGCTCGTTCGGCGACAGCATCGACGGCCTGGCCTGGATGAGCCCGGCGACGAAGGCCAAGGCGCGCAAGAAGCTGTCGACCTACCTGATCAAGATCGGCTACCCGGAGCAATGGCGGGACTACTCGAAGCTCGAGGTGCGCGCCGGTGACGCGCTGGGCAACGGGCTGCGTGCCGCGCGCTTCGAATGGGCGCGCCAGGTCGCCAAGGCCGGCAAGCCGGTCGACAAGACCGAATGGCAGATGACGCCGCAGCAGGTCAACGCCTACTACAACCCGTTTGCCAACGAGATCGTGTTCCCGGCCGCGATCCTGCAGCCGCCGTTCTTCAACATGGCGGCCGACGACGCGGTCAATTACGGTGCGATCGGCGCGGTCATCGGCCACGAGATCAGCCATGGCTTCGACGACCAGGGCAGCCAGTTCGATTACGACGGTGCGCTGCGCAACTGGTGGACCGACGCCGACCGCGAGGCCTTCAAGAAGCTCGGCGACCTGCTCGTCGCGCAGTACGAGAACTACGAGCCGATCCCTGGCAAGAAGCTCAACGGCCGCCTGACCCTGGGCGAGAACATCGCCGACCTGTCCGGACTGCAGATCGCCTACAAGGCCTATCTGAAGAGCCTGGGCGGCAAGCCGGCACCGGTCATCGACGGCCTCACCGGCGAGCAGCGCTTCTTCTACGGCTGGAGCCAGGCCTGGCGCGAGAAGGCACGCGAGAACCGCGCGCTGCAGTTGCTGGCCAGCGACCCGCACTCGCCGCCGGAGTTCCGCGCCAACGGCGCCGCGGTCAACCACGACGGCTTCCACCAGGCCTTCGGCGTGAAGGCCGGCGACAAGATGCACAAGGCGCCGGAGCAGCGCATCCGCATCTGGTGACGCGGCGCGGGCGAGGGGCCGCTCAGGCGCCTCGCTCGCAAAGCTGCTTGAGCCGCAACAGGGCCTTGGGCCACAGCTCGCACATCACGCCCTCGTAGTCCGGCGAGACCTCGAGCTCGACATCGACCCGCGTGCCGCCGGCTTCCTCGTGCAGCCAGTACTCCTCGCGGCAATCCTTCCAGTTCGCCGACCCGTCGGCCTTGACCTGGAAGTTCTCGATCTCCGCCTGATGGCGCAACTGCACATGGGCGGGCGCCTCGAGTTGCGCGACCCGCGCCATCAGGCCCTGACCCTCGGGGGTGAGGAACTGGATCTCGCTGCCCGGCTCCCAGCTACCCTCGTAGTAAGAGCCATCGCAGAAGGCCGAGGTCCAGTCGCGGTAGCCGGCGTCGTCGAGCAGCATCAGCCGCCACACCGTTTCGCGCGGCGCGGCGATGTGCTGGCTGTAGCGTCCGATGGAGAGGCTCATGAGGTGGCGTCGCAGTTGATCATCCAGCGGATGCCGAAGCGGTCGGTGCAGGCGCCGAAGTACGAGCCCCAGAACATGTCGGCCATCGCCATCGTCACCTGACCGCCGTCGGACAGCGCGGCGAACAGGCGATCGGCCTCGGCGCGGCTGTCGGGCTGCAGATTGATCTGCACGTTGCTGCCGTCCTGGAACGGGCCGCAGAAGCTCTCCGGCGCGTCGCTGCCCATCAGCACGAAGCCGCCGAGGATCGGCAGACCGACATGCATGACGAGCTGAGCGGTCGCCGCGTCCGGCGGCGGGCAGCCCTCCTGGGGCGGCATGTCGCCGAAGCGGTGGATGCCGCCTTCCTGGAACTCGCCGCCGAAGATCTCGCGGTAGCGATGGAACGCGGCCTCACAGTGGTCGCGGAAGTTCAGATAGACGCTGACGCTGGCCATGGCTCTCTCTCCTGGTTGTGGGTGGGGGGTTCAGACTCGCTGGATGACGAGATGGAAGGCGCCCTCGCCGGCCTGCTGGCGGACGACGCGATAGCCGAGCTCGGGCAGGTCCAGGCCGGCGAACAGGGCTTCGCCGCGGCCCAGCAGCACCGGCGCGATGGCGAGGTGCATCTCGTCGATCAGCCGTTCCCGCAGGAACTGCCGGATCGTCGCCGCGCCGCCGCCGACGCGCACGTCGCGGCCCTGTGCCGCCACGCGCGCCAGGCGCAGCGCCTGCTGAAGGTCGTCGACGAAATGGAAGACCGTGCCGCCGGCCATCTCGAACGAGGGCCGCGGGTGGTGGCTGAGCACATAGACCGGTACGCGGTAAGGCGGCTCGGCGCCCCACCAGCCTTTCCACTCGTGATCCAGCCAGGGGCCGCGGCTGGGACTGAACATGTGGCGGCCGAGGATCCAGGCGCCGACGTTGTCGAAGCCGGCGCGGACGAAGCCGTCGTCGACACCCGTGCCGCCAACGTCGCCAAAACCCAGTTGCTGGCGGAAGGTCTGTGTCGCGAAAGTCCAGTCGTGCAGGCGTTCGCCGCCGACGCCCAGCGGATGCTGCAGCGACTGGTCGGGGCCGGCGCCGTAGCCGTCCAGCGAGATCGCGTAGCAGGCGACGCGGAGTTGGCTCATCGGCTCTTCCTTCTCACAGCGTGGCGAGGCGCGCTTCGAGCAGCGTGCGTTCGCGTTCGTTCGTGGTCCAGGCGATCGCCTGGTGCAAGGCATCCCTGGCCTCGGCAGGGCGCTGCAGCTTGGCCAGCAGGTCGGCGCGCACGCTGGCCCACCAGGGGTAGCCGGGCAAGCGCAGTGCGTCGACCAGCGGTAGGGCCGCGGCCGGGCCGCGCGCCATGCCGACGGCGACCGCACGGTTCAGCGCGACCACCGGGCTGGGCTGCGCCTCCAGCAGGGCGTCATAGAGCTGCACGATGCGCGTCCAGTCGGTGTCCTCGGGCCGGCGCGCGCGGGCATGCACGGCGGCGATCGCCGCCTGCAGCGCGTAGGAGCCCGGGTTGCCGGCGTGCAGGCGCTCGCAACGTGCCAGCTGCTCCAGACCGCGACGCAGCAGCAGCGGGTCCCAGCGGCGTCGGTCCTGGTCCATCAGCAGCACCGGCCTGCCCTGGGCATCGACGCGGGCCGCCAGGCGCGAGGCCTGCAGCTCCATCAGCGACTGCAGCGCCGCGACCTCGGAGTCCTCGGGGCAGAGCGCGCCGAGCATGCGCGCCAGTCGCAGCGCCTCGTGGCAGAGCGCCGGCCGCATCCACTCGGCGCCGCTGCTCGCCGCGTAGCCCTCGTTGAACATCAGGTAGAGCACGGTCAGCACATTGGCCAGGCGTGCGCGGCGTTCGCCAGCCGGCGGCAGTTCGAAGGGCTGGCCCGAGAGCATAGCCTTGGCGCGCGTGATGCGCTGCGCCACCGTGGCCTCCTTGGTGAAGGTGGCGCGGGCGATCTCGGCCACCGTCAGGCCGCCCACCAGGCGCAGCGTCAGCGCCCACTGCGACTCGCGGGCGAGCAGCGGGTGGCAGGCGATGAACAGCAGCTTGAGCACGTCGTCGCCGAGTTCGTCGGCCTCGTCGGCGAGCAGGATCGCCAGCGGGTCCGGCGCCATCGCGTCATCACGGGCATCGGCGTCCAGACCCAGGGCGGCCTGTTCGCGTGTCGCCGTTCTAGCCTGGCGCAGGCGGTCGAGCAGCTTGTGCTTGGCGGTCGGCATCAACCAGGCTCCCGGCTTGTTCGGCAGACCCTCGACCGGCCAGCGCTCCAGTGCGCTGATCAGGGCCTCCTGCGCGCAGTCCTCGGCGGCGGCCAGGTCATGGCCAAGCCGGGTCAGCGCGCCCACCAGCTTGGCCGACTCCAGGCGCCAGACGGCCGCGATGTGCGCCGCGGTGTCGCTCATCCCGGCCTGCGGATCGCCGCCAGCTCGTCGCGCAGGCGGCGCTCGGCCTCCTCCGCGGTCTCGTCGAGCACGTCGCAGAACAGCGGGCGCACCTCGATTTCGCAGTCCTGGCCGGGGAACGGCGACGGAAAGCGCCGCGCCCAGGCCAGGGCCTCGTCGCGCGAGCGCACCTCGATCAGCGTGTAGCCGGCGATCAGCTCCTTGGTCTCGGCGAACGGACCGTCGATCAGCTGCTGCTGGCCGGCGGCGTCGTAGCGCAAGCGAAAGCCCTGCGACGAGGGCAGCAGGCCGGCGCCGTCAAGCAGCACCCCGGCCTTGGCCATCTCGTCGTGGAACGCCATCATGCGCGTCACCAGTTCGGGATCGTCGGGGAACTCGCCGGCCTCGCTCATCGGGGTTGCACTGACTTGGATCATGTAACGGGGCATCTCAGCTTCCTTCTGTGGCGGCGGTTTCGAGGGTGGCGAGGTCCAGCTTCTGCATCGTCATCAGGCTGGCATAGACACGTGACAGCACATCGGGCGGCGCGGTGCGCATCAGGTCCAGCAGCCGGCGCGGCACCAGCTGCCAGCTCAGGCCGAAGCGATCGGCCAGCCAGCCGCAGGGCTGCACTTCGCCGCCCTCGGTGAGGCGCTCGAACAGGCGGTCGAGTTCGGCCTGGCTGTCGCAATTGACGAGCAGCGACATCGCCGGGCTGAGCCGGTAGTTCGGCCCGCCATTCAGCGCGACGAAGGCCTGGCCGTCGAGCTCGTACTCGACCAGCATCAGCGTGCCGGCCTGGCCGGGGAACGGGTTGTCCTCGGGGTACCAGGCGCGATGCGTGATGCGCGAGTTCGGGAACAGCGAGACGTAAAAGCTCGCGGCTTCCTCGGCCTGCCGGTCGAACCAGAGATAGGGAACGATGCGTGCGGACATGGGGTCTTGCTCCTTGTCCGGGACGACGTTCGACGCCGGTCGATTTCTACGGGATCCGGGTTTCCACTAGGTAAAGCAGGGACCCAGCTCGCGCACCTCGACCGTCGCGAAGGTCGCGGCCGGGCATTCGGCGGCCCAGTCCAGCGCCTCCGGCAGCGTCGTGTTCTGCAGCAGGAAGAAGCCGCCGATGAACTCCTTGGCCTCGGCGAACGGGCCGTCGATCTGCGTCACCGCGCCGTCGGGCGCGACCCGCATCCGCGTCTGCGCCCGCGCCAGCGACTGCATCAGCACCAGTTGCCCCTTGGCCTTGATGCGCTCACCGAAGGCCGTCATCGCCGCATAGGCGGCCTCGCCTTCCTCGGGCGTGCGGGCCTCGCGCTGCCCTGGGGGCTCGACGATCAGCAACAGATGGCTCATGGCGGGGTCTCCGGCGAAGGGCCGCTCCCGAGCCGGAGCCAGCCCCCTGGGGGTTGAGGCAGGGCGGTCGAGCGGTGCTCGGCAGCCTGGGGCGGTTCAGTTCGAGTCGGTCTTGATCAGGTCCAGCGGAAAGCAGCGGCCGGCCTCGTAATCATCCAGGCCCTGCAGCATCAGCTTGGATCGAAGCTCGGCGGCACGCTGGCGCAATTCCGTCGGACTCAGCCAGAGCGTCTCGATGATCGGCTCGTCGAGCTGCTCGCGCTCGCGCGGGCCGACACCACCGACGAAGGCGATGCGCAGGAAGCGCACCGCTTCGCCGTTGGTCCAGCGCGTGTCGCTCTGGTAGATGCCGAGCAGGCCGCGCGGCCGGAACGGGTGACCGGTCTCCTCCAGCACCTCGCGGCAGACCGCCTCGAGCGGCGACTCGTCGTGCTCCAGGTGGCCGGCCGCGTTGTTGATGCGGATTCCCGCCGAGGTGTGCTCACGCACCCACAGCAGCTTGCCGTCGCCCCCCTCGATGTAGGCGGCGACGGTGACATTGGGCTTCCAGCGCGATTCGGCCATGCAGGGTTCAGGTGCGGAATACGGCAACGGAGGCGGCGACACGAGTCGCCTGCTCGCTGAGGCTCTCGGCCGCCGCCGCCGACTCCTCGACCAGGGCGGCATTCTGCTGCGTGACCTGATCGAGCTGGGTGACGGCGTCGTTGACATTGCCGATGCCCGAGCTCTGCTCGCCGGTGGCGGCGCTGATCTCGCCAATGATGTCGGTGACCCGCTGCACGCTGGCGACGATCTCCTCCATCGTGGCACCGGCATCGCCGACGAGCCGGCTGCCGGCCTCGACCTTGTCGACGCTGTTGGCGATCAGGCTCTTGATCTCCTTGGCCGCCTCGGCGCTGCGCTGCGCCAGCAGCCGCACCTCGCCGGCGACGACGGCGAAGCCGCGTCCCTGCTCGCCGGCGCGCGCCGCCTCCACGGCGGCGTTCAGCGCCAGGATGTTGGTCTGGAACGCGATGCCGTCGATGGTGCCGATGATGTCGGCGATGCGCCGCGAGCTGGTGTTGATCTCGCCCATGGTTTCGACGACCTGCGAGACCACGGCGCCGCCGCGGCGGGCGACCTCAGCGGCACTGCCGGCCAGCTGGTTCGCCTGCGCCGCCGAATCGGCAGCCTGCCTGGCGGTGGCGGTGATCTGCTCCAGCGAGCTGGCGGTCTGCTGCAGATTGCTCGCGGCCTCCTCGGTGCGCTGCGACAGGTCCTGGCTGCCGCTGGCGATCTCGTGCGACGCGGTGTTGATGCCGTCGGTGCCGGCGCGGATCTCGCCGACGACGGTGCGCAGCCGGCCCTGCATCTGCTCCAGGCTGCGCAGCAGCTCGGCCAGCTCGTCGCTGCCCTCAGGCCGCACATCCTGCGTCAGGTCGCCGCCGGCGATCGCCTCGGTGCTGCGCCGCGCCCGCTGCAGCGGCCCGGTCACCGATCGCGTGATCAGCCAGCCGGCACCCATCGCCACCGCCAGGCAGACCAGCAGCATCAGGATCAGCACCATCTGTGCGAACGCCTTGTCGGCAGTGGCCTGAAGTCCGACCTCCTTGGCCCGCTCGCGCTGGTAGGCCACGAAGTCCTCGAGCGCCTTCACGTAGGCGGGCACCGCGGGCAGCATCTCGCTGTCGACCTTGGCCTGTCCGCCTTCGAGGTCGCCGCCCTTGAGTTGTTCGAAGACCTGGTTGCGCTTGGCGATGTAGGCCTTGCGTTCGCCGGCGATGCGTTCCAGCAGCGCCTTGCCGCGCTCGGAGCCGACCGAGGCCTCGATGCCCTTCTGGATCTCGTTGATGGTCGCCGTGGTCGCCTTGACCAGCGGATCGAAATGCTTGACCACCGCCTCGTTGTAGCCCGACTTGGCGATCGCCAGCGCGCGGTTGGCGTTGAGGTCGGTGTTCTTCATCCAGGCCTCGGCGGCGGCGGCCCGGCGCTCGAACTCCAGCACCTGCTCCTTCGCCGCCTCCATGCGGTTCAGGCGCTGAATCGCCACCCCCAGGCTGACGACCAGCAACACGGCCATCAGGCCGAAGCCCAGGCCCAGGCGCTGGCCTACTCGCATGCGATTGAGGTTCATGCTCGTCTCCTTGGCTGGAATGACGTTGAGACTAACGCACTGAAACGGTGCCGTGGCTTCGGGCTGTTACTGCATGCCGCTTCGTGCCCGGTGTCTGCTGCGTGCTTGCGGCGCGAAGCGGGTGCGCAAGCTGCGTGTAAGCTGCGCCGCCCTTGCGAGGAGAGAGCGCATGCTGATTGGAGTACCGCGTGAAAGCGCGGCGGGAGAGACCCGGGTCGCGATGACGCCGGAGACCGCCAAGAAGTTCAAGGCCGCCGGTCACCGCGTGCTGGTGGAACGGGGCGCCGGGCTCGCCGCCGCCTGCACCGATGCCGCCTACGAGGGGGTAGGCGCCGAGTTGGTCGACGCCGCCACGGCCCTCGGCGCCGAGCTGGTGCTGAAGGTGCAGCGCCCATCCGCGGCCGAGCTGGCGCTGATGAAGCCGGGCGCGGTGCTGGTCGGCATGCTCAACCCCTTCGACCAGGAGGGCCTGCAGGCGATGACCGCCGCCGGCCTGACCGCGTTCGCGCTGGAGGCGGCGCCGCGCACGACGCGGGCGCAGAGCCTGGACGTGCTGTCCAGCCAGGCCAATCTGGCCGGCTACAAGGCGGTGCTGCTGGCCGCCGCGCATTACCCGAAGCTGTTCCCGATGCTGATGACGGCGGCCGGCACGATCAAGGCGGCGCGCGTCGTGATCCTCGGCGTCGGCGTCGCCGGCCTGCAGGCGATCGCCACCGCCAAGCGCCTGGGCGCGGTGATCGAGGCGTCCGACGTGCGGCCCTCGGTGAAGGAGCAGATCGAGTCGCTCGGCGGCAAGTACATCGAGGTCGCCTACGAGACCGCCGAGGAGAAGGAGGCCGCCGAGGGCGTGGGCGGCTACGCCAAGCCGATGCCGCCGAGCTGGCTGCAGCGCCAGGCGGTCGAGGTCGCCAAGCGCGTGGCGATGGCCGATGTGGTGATCTCCACCGCACTGATCCCCGGCCGCCCGGCGCCCACCCTGGTCACCGAGGACATGGTGAAGAGCATGAAGCCGGGCTCGGTGATCGTCGACATCGCCGCCGGCCGCGGCCCTGGCGGCGTCGGCGGCAACTGCCCGCTCACCCAGGCCGGCCAGACCGTGCAGGTGCATGGCGTGACGATCATCGGCGAAACCAATCTGCCGGCAACCGTGCCGGCCGACGCGTCGGCGCTGTACGCGCGCAACGTGCTGGACTTCCTGAAACTGGTCATCGACAAGGACGCGAACTTCGTGCTGCCTGCCGACGACGACATCGTCACCGCCTGCCTGATGTGCCAGGGCGGCGAGCTGAAGAAGGGGAAATAAATGGACGCCGTGTCTCCGACGATCATCAACCTGATCATCTTCGTGCTGGCCATCTATGTCGGCTACCACGTGGTGTGGAACGTCACGCCGGCGCTGCACACGCCGCTGATGGCGGTGACGAACGCGATCGCGGCCATCGTCATCGTCGGCGCCATGCTCGCCGCGGCGCTGACCGAGACCCATCTGGGCAAGGTGATGGGCACGCTGGCGGTGGCGCTGGCCGCGGTCAACGTGTTCGGCGGCTTCCTGGTGACCCGGCGCATGCTGGAGATGTTCAAGAAGAAGGACAAGAAGGCGACGGGGGCCAAGCCATGAGCATGAACCTCGTCACGCTGCTTTATCTGATTGCCAGCATCTGCTTCATCCAGGCGCTGAAGGGCCTGTCGCATCCGACCACCTCGATCCGCGGCAATCTGTTCGGCATGGTCGGCATGGCCATCGCCACCGTCACCACCGCGGCGCTGATCGGCGAACTGGCCGGCCAGCTCGGCGCCGCCAACAAGTGGTTCGGGCTCAGCTACGTGCTGGTCGGTCTGCTGATCGGCGGCGGCCTCGGCGCCTACATGGCGGCGAAGGTCGAGATGACGAAGATGCCCGAGCTGGTCGCCTTCATGCACAGCATGATCGGCCTGGCGGCGGTCTGCATCGCGGTGGCCGCGGTGGCCGAGCCGCAGGCGCTGATCCCCGGTCTGGCCAAGGGCGCGGAGATCCCGCTGGGCAACCGGCTCGAGCTCTGCCTCGGCGCGCTGATCGGCGCCATCACCTTCAGCGGCTCGGTGATCGCCTTCGGCAAGCTCAGCGGCAAGTACAAGTTCCGCCTGTTCCAGGGCGCGCCGGTGGTGTTCAAGGGCCAGCACATGCTGAACCTGGTGCTGGGCGTGGTGATGCTGGGCCTGACCGCCTACTTCACGGCGACCGAGAACTGGATCGCCTTCGCCATCGTCTGCGGCATCGCCTTCGTGCTGGGCGTGCTGATCATCATTCCGATCGGCGGCGCCGACATGCCGGTGGTGGTGTCGATGCTCAACAGCTACTCCGGCTGGGCGGCCGCCGGCATCGGCTTCAGCCTCGGCAACAGCATGCTGATCATTGCCGGCAGCCTGGTCGGCAGCTCGGGCGCGATCCTGAGCTACATCATGTGCAAGGCGATGAACCGCTCGTTCTTCAACGTCATCCTCGGCGGGTTCGGCGGCGAGGCGGCGGCAGCGACCGGTGGCGCGCAGCAGCAGCGCAACGTGAAGAGCGGCAGCGCCGACGACGCCGCCTTCATCCTCGGCAACGCCGAGACCGTGGTCATCGTGCCCGGCTACGGCCTGGCCGTGGCCCGCGCCCAGCACGCGGTGAAGGAGCTCGCCGAGAAGCTGACGCACAAGGGCATCACGGTGAAGTACGCGATCCATCCGGTGGCCGGCCGCATGCCGGGTCACATGAACGTGCTGCTCGCCGAGGCCGAGGTGCCGTACGAGCAGGTGTTCGAGATGGAGGACATCAACGGCGAGTTCGGCCAGGTCGACGTCGCCATCATCCTCGGCGCCAACGACGTCGTGAACCCGGCGGCGATGGTCAAGGGCAGCCCGATCTACGGCATGCCCATCCTCGAGGCTTACAAGGCCAAGACGGTGATCGTCAACAAGCGCTCGATGGCCGCCGGCTACGCCGGCCTCGACAACGAGCGGTTCTACATGGACAAGACCATGATGGTGTTCGGCGACGCGAAGAAGGTCGTCGAGGACATGGTCAAGGCCGTCGAGTAAGGGTTCCCACCAGCAGCCGGCAAGGGCGCTGCGGCGCCCTTGCGCTTTCCAGAAGCTAGGCCAATTCCCTAGGGCCGTGCCCAGGGCCGCCTCGCAGAATCACGCGCGACCGACAGGAGACCTACGTGGACCGCATCTGGCTCAAAGCTTATTCGCCCGGCGTGCCGGCCGACATCGACCCTGGCCGCTACGCCAACCTCATCGAGCTGATCGAGACCGCGTTCAAGACTCACGCTGCCAAGCCGGCCTACAAGATGATGGGCGCGACGCAGACCTTCGCGCAGATCGACGACGCGTCGAAGGCGCTGGCCGCCTACCTGCAGGGCCTGGGCCTGGCCAAGGGCGATCGCGTGGCGATCATGATGCCCAACGTCTTCCAGTACCCGGTGGCGATCGCCGCCGTGCTGCGCGCCGGCTTCGTCGCCGTCAACGTGAACCCGCTGTACACGCCGCGCGAGTTGGAGCACCAGCTCAAGGACAGCGGCGCGAAGGCCATCGTCATCGTCGAGAACTTCCTGCCGACGCTGAAGGAGGTCTTCGACAAGGTGCCGACCAAGCATGTCATCCTGGCCTCGATCGGCGACATGTTCGGCTTCCTCAAAGGCATGATCGTCAACTACGTTGTTCGCAAGAAGAACAACATCCAGCCGATCAAGCTGCCCGGCATGGTGCGCTTCAACGACGCCGTGGCCAAGGGCCGCTCGATGACCTACGCGGCCCCCAAGGTGGCGGCCGACGACATCGCGCTGCTGCAGTACACCGGCGGCACCACCGGCGTCTCCAAGGGCGCCGTGCTGCTGCACCGCAACCTGGTCGCCAACGTGCTGCAGGCCGAGGCCTTCTACGACCCGGCGCTGAAGAAAGTGCCCGCCGGCGAGGCGGTGCACACGGTCTGCGCGCTGCCGCTGTATCACATCTTCGGGTTCACCGCGAACCTGATGCTGTCGATGCACAAGGGCGGCGTGAACGTGCTGATCCCGAACCCGCGCGACATCCCGGCGGTGTTCAAGGAGCTCAGCCAGCACAAGATCCACAGCTTCCCGGCGGTGAACACCTTGTTCAACGCGATGGCCAACCACGCCGACTTCAACAGCGTCGACTGGAGCCATCTCGTCATCAGCGTCGGCGGCGGCATGGCGGTGCAGCAGGCCACCGCCAAGCTCTGGCTGGAGAAGACCGGCTGCCCGATCTGCGAGGGCTATGGCTTGTCGGAGACCTCGCCGGTGGCCAGCTGCAACCCGACCGACAGCACCGCGTTCACCGGCACCATCGGCGTGCCGGTCAGCTCGACCGAGTTCAAGCTGCTCGACGACGACGGCAACGAGGTCGGTCCCGGCCAGGCCGGCGAGATCGCCATCAAGGGCCCGCAGGTCATGGCCGGCTACTGGCAGCGCCCGGACGAGACCGCCAAGGTGATGACCGCTGACGGCTTCTTCCGCACCGGCGACGTCGGCATGGTCGACGAGCGCGGCTTCTTCAAGATCGTCGACCGCAAGAAGGACATGATCCTGGTCAGCGGCTTCAACGTCTACCCGAACGAGGTCGAGGATGTGATCACGCAGATGCCGGGCATCCTCGAGTGCGCCGCCGTCGGCGTGCCCGACGAGAAGGCCGGCGAGGCGGTCAAGGTGGTCATCGTGAAGAAGGACCCCGCGGTCACCGAGGCCCAGGTGCGCGCCTACTGCGAGGCGAACCTGACCGGCTACAAGCGGCCGAAGATCGTTGAGTTCCGCACCGAACTGCCGAAAACGCCGGTGGGCAAGATCCTGCGGCGCGAGCTTCGGGACAAGCCCAAGAGCTGAGAACCGCCGACCCCACCCCTTCTGCAAGGCCCAGCAGCCCGGCTCAGCCGGGCTTTCTCATGTCCACCCTTCAGCGATTCGCGTTCCTGCTGCTGACGATGCTGAGCTGCACCGGCGCGCAGGCGCAGGGGCTGGACCACGCGCAGCTGAGCGCCGAGGCGGATCGGGCCCAGCAGCTGATGGCCGCCATCCTGCGCGAGCATGGCAGCGGCAACGAGGGCTGCCTGAAGGTCGCCCAGGCGCTGTCGCAGCATCGTTTCGGGGTCCATGAGGTAGGGCGCCTGCAGCTGCTGGCCGGCCAGGAAGCACTCGACTACCAGCGGCGCTGGCGTCCTCGCTCGCTCATCGTGGCACTGACCGGCGCCTGTGGCTGGAGCCATGTCGCCGCCTACGAGCACGGCATGGTCTATCCGGTGGTCTCGCGGCCGCCCGAGCCGCTCAGCGCCGCGTTCCCGCCCGTCGATGCTGGCGCTGCGCCCCTTGGGCTGCTCGGCATGCCCTCGGGGGTATTCCGCACGCGGCTTCTTGACTGGCTGCTGCGCGCCTGGCCCTGGCTGCT
>Ga0164290_1000776_pt1 | contig 80448 bp, 82 predicted proteins | sample Micstemetagenome_FD_108782 | JGI IMG/M metagenome (GOLD analysis project Ga0164290, IMG submission 108782) | Contaminated culture microbial community from soil near Moab, Utah, USA - Microcoleus steenstrupii SON62 (Illumina Assembly) | ecosystem: Environmental > Terrestrial > Soil > Soil crust... | reverse complement strand
GGGGCAAGTCCTTCGAGTGGGGTCGGACAGCCCGCAGGGGCTGTCTTCGCTCCTCACTCATGCCTTGCCCCGCTAGACGGGGCAAGTCCTTCGAGTGGGGTCGGACAGCCCGCAGGGGCTGTCCTCGCTCCACTCTCAGTGATGCGTGCCGTCCATGAATTGCTCGTCTTCGGTCGAGCCCTTCAGGGCCGCGGTCGACGCATTCGCCTCGATCGTCGTCGTCACCGCGTCGAAATAGCCGGTGCCGACCTCGCGCTGGTGCTTGACCGCGGTGAAGCCGCGCTCGGCCGCGGCGAACTCGGCTTCCTGCAACTCGACGAAGGCGCTCATCTGGTTGCGGGCGTAGCCGTAGGCCAGGTTGAACATCGAGTAGTTCAGGCTGTGGAAGCCGGCCAGCGTGATGAACTGGAACTTGTAGCCCATCGCACCGAGCTCGCGCTGGAACTTGGCGATCGTCGCGTCGTCGAGGTTCTTCTTCCAGTTGAACGACGGCGAGCAGTTGTAGGCCAGCAGCTTGCCGGGGAACTTGGCGTGGATCGCGTCGGCAAACGCCTTGGCGAACGCCAGGTCGGGCTTGCCGGTCTCGCACCAGATCAGGTCGGCATACGGCGCATACGCGAGGCCGCGCGAGATCGCCTGATCGAGGCCGTTCTTCGTGCGGTAGAAGCCTTCGACGGTGCGCTCACCGGTGCAGAACGGCTTGTCGTTGTCGTCGATGTCGCTGGTGACCAGGTCACCGGCCTCGGCGTCGGTCCGCGCCACCAGGATCGTCGGCGTGCCCATCACGTCGGCCGCCAGGCGGGCCGCGACCAGCTTGGCCACCGCCTCACGCGTCGGCACCAGCACCTTGCCGCCCATGTGGCCGCACTTCTTCGCGCTCGCCAGCTGGTCCTCGAAGTGCACGCCGGCGGCGCCCGCTTCGATCATGGCCTTCATCAGTTCGAAGGCGTTCAGCACGCCACCGAAGCCGGCCTCGGCGTCGGCCACGATGGGCGCGAAGTAGTCGATGTCGTTCTTGCCCTCGGCCCACTGGATCTGGTCGGCGCGGGCGAAGGTGGCGTTGATCTTCTTCACGACCTTGGGCACCGAGTCGACCGAGTACAGCGACTGGTCGGGGTACATCTCGCCGTTGCTGTTGGCGTCGCCGGCGACCTGCCAGCCGGACAGATAGATCGCCTTCAGGCCGGCCTTGACCTGCTGCATGGCCTGGTTGCCGGTCAACGCACCCAGCGCGTTGACGAAGGGCTCGCTGTTGACCAGGCCCCAGAGCTTCTCGGCGCCGCGGCGGGCATAGGTGTGCTCGGCCTGGACGCTGCCACGCAGACGCACCACGTCGGCGGCGCTGTAGCCGCGGGTGATACCGGCCCAGCGGGGGTTCTCGGCACAGTCTTTTTCGAGGGCGGCGATTTGTTGTTCGCGAGTCGTCATGGTCAGGCTCCAGTTCAAAGGATGAAATGCAAGGCGGGAACGGACTCAAGCCTAAGGAGTCCGGTCACGTTCTGCCAATTCATTGGAGCGCTGCCCCTAGGAAAAGTTTCCTTTTACTTTCAAGGCGTTAGCAAGCAGCTTTCACATTGTGGTGATCTGTGTTTCATAACAAGAAATGAGCGGCGTCAAAGAACGGGTCTGATTCCTTATTGTGAAATCACAATTTCTCATCATGAGAAATACCGGGGGCCAGCAGCGCCCGGTCACGGCCGGCCTGCTTGGCCGCGTACAGCATCGCGTCGGCGGCGTTGACGAGCGCCTGCGCGTCGACGCCGGCGTCCGGCACCATCGCGGCGACGCCAACGCTGACGCTGACGCGATCGCCCACCCTGGACTTCGCATGCGGCATCGCCTGCTGCCGCAGCGCTGTCAGCAACGCCTGGGCGACCTGCAGCGCGGCCTCGGCCGGCGCATCGGGCAGGAGCAGCACGAACTCCTCGCCGCCGTAACGGGCCGCGAGGTCATCCGGGCGCCGCTGCTGGGCCTGCAGCAGGCGCGCGACCTGGCGCAGCACCTCGTCGCCGGCAGGATGGCCGTAGTGATCGTTGTAGGCCTTGAAGTCGTCGACGTCGATCAGCAGCAGCGCCACCGGCTGGTGATGGCGCAAGCCACGGCGCCAGGCCAGCTGCAGCTGCGCATCGAACTGGCGGCGATTGGCGATCTGCGTCAGCCCGTCGAGCGCCACCAGGCGCTGCAGCTCGGCATTCGCCGCCTCCAAGGCCTGGGTGCGGCTGGCCACCTCGCCTTCCAGACCGCTGACCACGGCCTCGACCTGGCAGCTCATGCGGTTGAAGCTCTGCGCCAGCGTGCGCAGCTCGAGCACCGGGATGTTCTCGGGCGCGCGGGCCCGGCGGTCGCCGTCGGCGAGCCGGCGCGCCGCCTCGCTGACCGCCCGCACGCGCCGCTGCACGTGGCGCAGCGCCCCCAGCAGCATCAGACCGCCGGCGACGCTGATCGCCAGCACCCACAGCGCGGCCGTGCGTGCCATGCCCCACATCGAGCCCTGCAACTCGCGCTCCTCGATCAGCACGCCCAGCACCAGGCTCAAGCCGCCCGGCAACTGCACCGGCCGCTGGTCCAGCGCGTAACGCACGCCGGCGATCGTCACCAGCCGCTGACTCGCCGCCTGCTCCTGGCCGAACCATTGGCCCAGCGCCCGCAGGCGCTCGTCCTTCATGTCGACGAAGCCGCGCTTGGCCAGGCTGCCGTTGTTGTCGGTCTGTGTCAGCGTCTCCGGCACCGAGGTCGCGAGCAACTGGCCATCGGGCTCGGCGATGAACGCCAGGCCGTTGCCGTCGGCAAAGCGCGCCGACAGCGATCGCGAGATCTGCGCCAGCGTCAGCCCGACCGAGACCACGCCCTGCAGGCCGCTGCCGTCGGCGGCGAGCAGCGGCGCCGACATGCCCATGCCCAGCGACCCGACGCTCTGAAACGCCGACACCGGGTTCCAGCCGGCACGCAGGCTGGTGCGTGCCCGCTGATAGCTGACGCGCTCGCGGGCATCGAACAGCGGCCCCTGCTGATCGAGCCCGGCCGGCAGGTCATCGAGCGCCGACAGGTGGTGCAGGCTCAGGCGGCCGTCCGGTGCCGGGCCGACCTGCAGCGCGCAGGCTGCCATCCTCGACGCGGCGGATGGCGCCCAGCATCGACCCGTCGGTGCGGCTGATGACCAGATAGTTCAGGCTGCCGCGATGGCGCAGCTGGTTCGCGCAGTACTACTGCATCGCATCGGCGGCATCGGTGCGCAGCAAGCCGCGCCGCAGCGCGTCGCGGGTGGCGTTGAGGGTTTGCGACACCTCGGACGCCAGCGCCTGCAGCTGCGTCTCCAGCCCGTGGCCGATCTCTGCCGCCACCTGACGCTCGAAGCGATGGATGGCGAGCTGCGCGCTGCGGTACGCGGTCCAGCTGACGGCCGCCAGCGCCGCCAGCAGCACCAGCAGTGCCGGACCGAGCAGCCACCAGCCCAGCGCCGGCGGATGCCGCTGCAGCCAACGGTTCCAGGTCCGGAGCAGGCGAAGCCGCATCAGAGTCCGCCGACGAAGTAGCGCTTCAGGCCGGCCAGGATCATCTCGACGGCAATCGCCGTCAACACCAGGCCCATCAGCTTCTCCAGCGCACTGACGACCGAATCGCCGACCAGCTTGCGGATGCGTTCGGCGCCGAGCAGCACCGAGCCGCTGACCGCCATCGCCACCGCCAGCGCGGCGATCCACTCCCAGATGCGCTCGGGCTGGCGCGACGCCAGCAGCAGCACCGTGGCCATCGCCGACGGACCGGCGAGCAAGGGCACCGCGAGCGGGAAGATGAACGGCTCCCGACCGGGCGCCGTGCCGTACACGCTCTCGCCCTGGCTGGCGAAGATCATGCGGATCGCGACCATCAGCAGGATCACGCCGCCGGCGACCTCGAGCGAGCGCTCGCTGAGGTGCATCACGCGAAGGAAGCTCTCGCCAAAGAACATGAAGGCCATCAGCACCAGGAACGCGAGACTGACCTCGCGCAGCGCCACGCGGGCGCGCCGCTCCTTGGGCACGTCGCGCAGGATCGGGATGAAGATCGGCAGGCTGCCCAGCGGGTCGAGCACCAGCAGCAGCAGGATCAGGGCGGAGACGAAGGTATGGTCCATCGCCCCACGCTACCAAGCCGGTCGGCGTGCGGCACCCGGGTTAGCCTTGAGGCCACGATGACGATCCTGCACACCCCACGGCTCCGGCTGGAGCCCTTCGACGACTGCCACTTCGACGGCCTGCAGGCGATGAACCGCGAGCCCGCGGTGATGCGCTACATCAGCGGCGAGCCGGAAACCCCCGAGCAGACCCGGGCCGGCATCGCCCGCGTGAAGGCACGCTGGAGCGACTGGGGCTACTCCTGGTGGGCCTTCGTGGACCTGGACAGCGGCCGCGTCGCCGGCGCCGGCTGCATCCAGCACCTGCGCCGCGACGCCGAGCCGCCGACCGACTTCGAGCGGCTGCGCCAGAACCCGCTGGAGATCGGCTGGCGGCTGCACCCCGACTTCTGGCGACGGGGACTGGCGAGCGAGGCGGCGCAGGCGATGGCCGCGTTTGCCTTCGACCGTCTGCGGGCGGCCGAGCTGCTGGCCGTGCGCGACCCGGAGAACCTCGCCTCCGGCAAGGTCATGGACCGCCTGGGCATGACCTACCGCGGCATTGAGACCTGCTACGGCCTGCCGCTGGCGGTGCACGCGGTCGACGCCGCGAGCTGGCAGGCTCGTCACCCGGTGTAGACCCGATCCGCGAAACGAACGTGCGCAGGCATACTTGCCGGCATGGAAAACGCAAAGCTTGATGCGGTGGACTGCAAGATTCTTGAAGTCTTGCAGGCCGATGGACGCATCTCGAATGTCGACCTGGCGAGCCAGATCCAGCTCAGCGCGCCGCAGTGCTTCCGCCGCGTGCGCGCGCTCGAGGAGCGCGGCGTGGTGCGCGGCTACCGGGCCTTGATCAGCCCCGAGGCGCTCGGCCTGGGCGTCACCGCCTTCGTCTCGCTGAGCATCGACAGCAGCGCCTTCGGCCGCGTGCGCCAGATCGAGCAGTTGCTGCGCGCGATGCCCGAGGTGCTGGAACTGCACATGATGAGCGGCGACGCCGACTACCTGCTGAAGCTGGTCGCCAGGGACCTGAAGCAGCTCGGCAGCCTGCTCACCGACAAGCTGATGCAGATCGAGGGCGTCGGCGACGTGCGCTCGATGGTCTGCCTGGAAGAGCTGAAGGCGCCAGCCGGCCTGCCGGTCGCGGGCGGCTGAAGCTCAGGCTTGCTCAGGCGCGGGCCAGCGCCTGCAGCGCCACGGCCAGCGCCTCGCGGCGCAGGCTGGACGCGCTCTGACCGGCGCGGGCAGGCAGCGGCGGGCTCAACCATTGCGGCTCACCGCCGCGGCGCCACAGCGCCAGCCGCCAGTGCTGCCGGCAGCCGCGCTCCAGGCTCTCATCGGCCAGCAAGCCCAGCCAGTCGCCGTCGCTGGCGCCATGGAACGCGCGCAGCCGCTCGGCGGCATCGGGGGAACACGAGGGCTGCGGCGCGGCCCGTTGGAGCAGCCAACGGTCGAAGGAGGCGAGCGTGTGCATGAAAGCGAAAACTCCGAGGCCCAGGGGTTCCGGCATTGCCGGTCCGGGGCTTTCGGAGCCGCAACGCTTTAGCCGTATTTGTTGACCGCCCGCAAGTAGTTGGTAAATCGGCGGTGCCGCTCCGGGGAGCGACGGGGCGAAGTGTACTCAGGCGCGCGGGTGATGGGCCGCCACCAGGCTGCGCAGGCGTTCGCGCGCGACATGGGTGTAGATCTGCGTCGTGCTGAGGTCGGCATGGCCGAGCAGCAGCTGCACGCTGCGCAGATCGGCACCGTGGTTCAGCAGATGCGTGGCGAACGCGTGGCGCAGCGTGTGCGGACTCAGCGACTGGCCGATACCGGCCAGCAGCGCGTAGCGCTTGATCAGGCGCCAGAACACCTCGCGACGCAGCGGCCCGCCGCGGTTGCTGACGAACAGCAGCTCGCTGCGCACGCCCGCCAGCAGCTCGGCGCGGGGCCCGGCCAGGTAGGTCTGCAGCGCGTCGCGCGCTGCCTCGCCCAGCGGCACCAGGCGCTCCTTGTCGCCCTTGCCGCGCACGCGGACCAAGCCGTCACGCAGGTTCAGGCCGACCGACGGCAGATTGACGAGCTCGGACACGCGCAGCCCGGTGGCGTAGAGCAGCTCGAGCATCGCGCGGTCGCGAAGGCCGGCGGCGGTATCCGCCGGCGGCGCCGCCAGCAGCGCCTCGACCTGGGCCTCGCCGAGCACCTTGGGCACTCGCAGTGGCTGGCGGGCGGCGCCCAGGCGCAGCGTCGGGTCCTGCGCCACGCGGCCCTCGCGCAGCGCCCAGCGGAAGTAGCGCTTGAAGCTCGACAGGCGGCGGTTGGCGCTGCTGGCCTTGCTGTTGGCATGGCGGGCGGCGGCGTAGGCGAGCAGATCGCTTTCCACCGCCTGGTCCAGCGCCCTGCCCTGGGCCTGCAGGAAGGCCGCCAGCCCGCGCAGGTCGCGGGCGTAGGCGCTGCGGCTGTTCTCGCTCAGACCCTCCTCGAGCCAGAGCGCGCGGACAAAGGCGTCGATGCCCGGGTTCACTCCAAGCGCAGCTTCTGCTTGACCACGACCTGCTTGTAGACCTCGAACTCGGCGGCGATCTGCGCCGCGAACTCGGCCGGGCTGTTCAGCACCAGCACCGAGCCGGTGTCCTCGATGCGCTTCTTCACCTCGGGCATCTCGGCGGTGCGCTTGGCGGCCGCGTGCAGGCGCTGGACGACGTCGGCCGCCATGCCCTTGGGGCCGTGGAAGCCGTAGTAGGCCATGCGGTTCACCGGGCCGAGGCCGAGCTCGGCGAAGGTCGGCACGTTCGGCAGCTGCGCCAGGCGCTGCGGCGCGGCGATGGCGATGGCGATCAGCCGCCCGTCCGTGATGAAGGGCAGCGCCGACGGCAGGTTGTCAAAGATGATGGGGACCTGGCCACCGACCGTGTCCTGCAGCGCCGGGCCAGCGCCGCGGTACGGGATGTGCACGATGAAGCTGTTCGTCAGACTCTTGAACAGCTCGGTCTGCAGATGGCCGATGCCGCCGGTGCCCGAGCTGGCGTAGTTGTACTGACCGGGACGGCGCTTGATCTCGGCGAGGAAGCCGGCGAAATCGCGCGCCGGGAAGCTCGGATGCACCGCGATCACGTTGGGCGTCGCCGCGATGTTGATGATCGGCGTGAAGTCCTTGATCGGGTCGTAGGCGATCTTCGGGTTGATCGCCGGATTCGCCGCCGTGGTGCTGACCGTGGCCATGCCGATCGTGTAGCCATCGGGCGCGGCCCGCGCGATCTCGGTGGCACCCAGCACGCCGCCGCCGCCGGCGCGGTTGTCGACGACCAGGGTCTGGCCGAGCGCCGCGTTGATGCGCTCGCCCATCACGCGGGCAATGATGTCGGTGGTGCCTCCGGGCGCGAACGGCACGATGAGCCGCACCGGCTTGGCCGGGTAGGCCTGCGCCAGCAGGTCCAAGGGGCTCAGCGCGGCGGCGGCGCCGGTGATCAGCACATGACGACGGTCCATCTCATCTCCTCGGGGTGGGTAGCGCGGGACCCGATGCTAGGGCCTGTTCGCTCCAAGCGAGCCGGGATGCCGTCGATCCGGCGGCCGTGCTGGCGATCCGTCGCCCACGCGTCGCCGCGCCGCGGCCGCCTGCCTATGGTTCGCTCCATCAACTTCCCCTGCCCCGGAGCCCGACCATGACCCTCGATCAGGAACTCGCCGCCTTCCGCGCCCGCCGCTTCCTCGCCATGCCGCTGGCCGGCTCGATCGCCTGGCTGCTGGTGCTGGTCGCCGGCCAGCTGCTGGACTCGCGCTGGCATCTGCTGGCGGTCTATGCGCTCACCGGCTGCATCGCCTACCTGGGCATGGGCCTGTCGACGCTGACCGGCGAGAACTTCATGGCCAAGGAGAACAAGCGCAACCGCTTCAGCGGCCTGTTCATGCTCTGCGTCGGCCAGGCCCTGCTGGCCTATGCGATCGCGATCCCGTTCGCCGTCGTCGCGCCGGCCAGCGCGGTGTTCACGGTCGGCATGCTGACCGGCTTCATGTGGCTGCCCTGCGCCTGGCTGATGGGCGAATGGATCGCCGCCTTCCACGCGGTGGCGCCCACGCTGCTGATCCTCGCCGCCTGGCTGCTGTTCCCGACCCAGGGCATGCTGCTGGTGCCGCTGATCGTGCTGGCGATGTATGCGATCACGATCGTCAAGCTGGAGCGCCGCTGGCGCGCCGCTCAGCCGGCGGCGCTGCCGGTCGGCGCCTGAGCCAGCGCCCAGTCGATGTGCTCCGCGACCCGCGGCGACGCCGCGGGTCGCGCCGTTTGCAGCGCGCCGCGGATCGTCGCGTCGTCGCCGGCGCGCAGTGCGTTGCCGAAGGCGACCGCGAGATTGCGCCGCCACCGCTCGAAACCGATGCGGCGGATCGCCGAGCCCTCGGTACGGCGCAGGAACTCCGCCTCGTCCCAGGCCCAGAGCGGCAGCAGCCCGGCCCCCTTTAGGCCGTCGCGCGGGTCGAAGTCCGGCAGCGCACTGCGCTGCGCGTACTTGTTCCAGGGGCAGGCGAGTTGGCAGTCGTCGCAGCCGTAGATGCGATTGCCCATCAGCGGGCGCAGTTCCTCCGGGATGTCGCCCTCGTGCTCGATCGTCAGGTAGCTGATGCAGCGGCGCGCGTCGACGCGGTAGGGGGCAACGATGGCCTGCGTCGGGCAGACATCAAGGCAGGCCGTGCACTGGCCGCAATGGCCGCTCACCGGCTCGCTCGCCGGCAACGCCAGGTCGACGTAGATCTCGCCGAGGAAGAACATCGAACCGGCGTCGCGGCTCAGCAGCAGCGTGTGCTTGCCACGCCAGCCCAGGCCGGCACGGGACGCCAGTTCAACCTCGAGCACCGGCGCCGAGTCGGTGGAGCAGCGGTGGCCGAAGGGCCCGATCTCGGCGGCGATGCGGTCGGCGAGCTGCTGCAGGCGCTGGCGCAGCACCTTGTGATAGTCGCGGCCGCGGGCATAGATCGAGACCTGGGCCTGCGCCGGCTCGGCCAGGCCGGCCCATTCGATCGCCTGCCAGTCGGCGGGCGTGGCCGCAGGCAGGTAGTCCATGCGCGCGCTGATGACACTCAGCGTGCCCGGCACCAGTTCCGCCGGCCGGGCGCGCTTGAGGCCGTGGCGCGCCATGTAGTCCATGCCGCCGTGGAAACCGGCCTGCAGCCAGGCCAGCAATCCCGGCTCGGCAGCGCTCAGGTCGATCGGCGCCACGCCGATTTGTGAGAATCCGAGCTGCCGTCCCCAGTCCTGCAGACGGCCAAGCAGTGCGGCAGCCGCTGCTGCAGGTTCCTGAGACGACATGGCCGAAATTCTAGAAAAGAAGAACCCGCCCTCCCCGCTGCGCTGGACCGGCGAGGCCGAGACCGCCGCCGCCGCCGCCCGCCTGGCCGCCACGCTGACGGCGCAGCCCGAGCTGGCGGGCGCGCTGATCACGCTGGCCGGCGGCCTGGGTGCCGGCAAGACCACGTTCACGCGCCATCTGCTGCGCGCGCTCGGCGTCCAGGGCCGCATCAAGAGCCCGAGCTATGCCGTGCTGGAGAGCTATGAGCTGCCGACGCTGACCGTGCACCACTTCGACTTCTACCGTTTCTCCGACCCGCGCGAGTGGGAGGACGCCGGTTTTCGCGAACTGCTCGCCGGCCCCGGCCTCAAGCTCTGCGAGTGGCCGTCGCACGCCGAGGCGCTGCTGACGCAGGCCGATCTGCGACTGCATCTGCACACCGAGGACGACGACAGCCGTCGCGTCGACGCCGTCGCCCAGAGCCCCCGCGGCCGGGCGCTGCTCGCCGCCCTGCAGGGTGTGTCGTCATGAGGCGCCGCCACCTGCTGCTGCAGATCGGCGCGCTGAGCTGGTCGCTGCCGCTGCTGGCGCGCCCCGACGACCCGAGCCTGGTCGCGGTGCGGGTCTGGCCGGCCCAGGCCTACACGCGCGTGACGCTGGAGTCCGACAAGGCGCTGCAGGCCCGCCATTTCGTCACCGCCGAGGCGCCCGAGCGCCTGGTCGTCGACATCGAGGGCCTGGATCTGTCGCCCCGGCTCAAGGAGCTCGTCGCCAAGACCCTGCCCGACGATCCCAACATCGCCGGCGTGCGCATCGGTCAGTACCAGCCGCGCGTGGTGCGCATCGTGTTCGATCTCAAGCGCTCGATCGCGCCGCAGGTCTTCACGCTGAAGCCGGTCGCCGCCTACCAGCACCGGCTGGTGCTCGACCTCTACCCGAAGGCGTCGCGTGACGACGATCCGCTGCTGGCGCTGATCGAGGAGCGCGAACGGGAAGCGAACGCGCCGGCGTCGGCCGCCTCCGCGCCGGCACCGGCCAGCGCGGCGACCGCCCCGGCCACCGCGCCCAAGCCGGCGCCGCCGCCGCTTGCCGCCGGCAAGCTCGAGCGACTGATCGTCGTCGCGCTTGACCCCGGCCACGGCGGCGAGGACCCGGGAGCCATCGGGCCCAGCGGCCTGCGCGAGAAGGATGTCGTGCTCGCGGTCGCACGAGCGCTGCGCGAACGGCTTGAGCAGGAGCCCAGGCTGCGCGTGCTGATGACGCGCGACGGCGACTACTTCGTGCCGCTGCACGAGCGCGTGCGCAAGGCGCGCCGGGTCGGTGCCGCCCTCTTCGTCTCGATCCACGCCGACGCATTCCTGCGCCCGCAGGCGCGCGGCGCCTCGGTGTTCGCGCTCAGCGACGGCGCCGCCACCAGCGCCGCCGCGCGCTGGATGGCGCAGCGCGAGAACGCCGCCGACGCCGTCGGCGGCCTCAACACCGTCGCGGTGAAGGACAGCACGGTGCTGCGCACCCTGCTCGACATGAGCACGACGGCGCAGATCAAGGACAGCCTGAAGCTCGGCAGCGACGTGCTCGGGCAGCTCGGCAAGATCGGACGCCTGCACAAGCCGCGCGTCGAGCAGGCCGGCTTCGCCGTGCTGAAGGCGCCGGACGTGCCGTCGATCCTGGTCGAGACCGCCTTCATCTCCAACCCCGAGGAGGAGCAGAAGCTGCGCGATCCGGCCTACCAGCGCCAGCTCGTCGACGCCATCGCCCGCGGCCTGCTGCGCTACCTGGGTCGGCGGCCGGCGCTGCGGCGGGAGCGCAGCTCGACCTGAAGCGTTGCAGCCAGGCCAAAGCCTCGGGTAGTCGCCGATGGCGACCGGTTTCAGCGGGTTTCATGATGCGCGCCGCCCGGTCGCTGGCGAGACAGAACAACCGCCCACGCAGCGACACGCAGTCGGGTCCCCGTCACGGGCGGACGATCTGGAGACCCGCAATGCAACGCAGAACCAAGGCCCTGCTGGGCCTGGCCGCCCTCGTCGGCGCGATCGGCCTCGTGCAGGCCACCAACTACACGCTGTGGATCAACGGCCGCAGCAACAGCGCCACCCCGGGCAACCACGCCGACTTCCGCTACTGGGGCCCGGCGACCACGGCCGCCGGCGTCAACAAGAAGTCGGTCAACTGGGACGGCTACAACAGCATCAGCAGCCAGAACTACCGCGTGCGCGACGCGCTCGATTGCTACTGCACCGGGCCGAACTGGTGCTACATCGCCGCGCACTCCGCCGGCAATCTGCAGATCGGCTACGCGCTGGCGATGTACGGCACGAGCAGCCGCGCGATCAAGACGCCGACGCCCAATGGCAGCGGCCAGTGCACGAACAGCGGCGCCGGCAACCAGACCGGCTGGAACATCAAATGGGTCTACGTCGCCGGCGGCGCCGGCGGCGGCTCGGAGCTGGCCAACAGCGGCGACTGGGCGCTGTCCGAGCCGCTGGTCTCCGACCTCAAGACCAGCACCGCCCGCGCGATGTACGACCACAACCAGACGCGCGGCAAGATGTTCTATCTGTACGCCGGCGCCAAGGGCACGCTGTACAGCGGCATCCTGCCCGGCCAGGATGACGAGGCGATCGCCTACCACTCCAGCGGCGGCATCAGCGGCGCGAGCGGCGGCGGCTTCTGCAACCCCAGCGACTGGTTGTGCAACGACCTCAACCTGGGCACCGCGGCGGCCGAGGGCGGTCGCGCGAAGTGGACCAACCACAGCTTGAGCTTCCGCGACAACAACGAGGCCTACAACCACTACAACGCCGGCAACTGGGCCGGCATCGTCGGGCGCATGCGCAGCGACGTGGTGGCCGGCGCCCAGTGAGCGCCAGGGCCGCGCTGGCGGCCGCGGCGGCCGCGGCGGTCGCTGCCGCGGCCGGCCTGGCTTGGTGGCTCGCCACGGCGTCACCGCCGGCGGACGCCATGGCCACGCCCCAGCCGCCGGCGGCGCCGTCGCCCTTGGCCGTGGGCGGCGCTGACGCGCCCGCGGCGCTGACGCAGGCGGGCGCCGACGGCGCGCCCTTCAGTGCCCTCGGCTTGCAGCAGCGCGAGCAGCAGCGCCAGCAGGTGCAGCTTCGTCTCGAGCAGGCACGGGCTGCGCTGGCCGCCTATGAGCGGCATGCGCGCTACCCACATGGTTCGCGGCCGGCCAGCGAGCACGCCGACCAGCTCAGGCCCTTCGATCCGATCACCGAGGAACACCCGCTGCGCACGCCAGGCGGCACGGCGATGCAGGGCGTGAAGCTGCTGACGGCGCAGGAGCGGGTGTTCCTCAGCGGCCCCGAGTCGACGCGGGTCAGCGTCAGCCTGCAGGACCGCGACGGCCAGCCGCTGCCGCTGCGCTTCACGCGCAGCGTGCTCAAGGAGGTCACCGAGCCCGGCCGCACCGCGCAGACCCCGGAGCGCCCGCTGCCCCTGCTCGACGACGGCGCCGGACCCGACGCCCGCGCCGGCGACGGCGTCTTCAGCACGCTGATCGCGCCCAGCCTGCAGGGATTCGGCGGCTTTGCCGGCCGGCTGCGGCTGGAGCTCTGGATGCAGTACGGCGGCCAACCGGGCTTCGTCTACTTCGATGTCATCTACAGCCCGGGCGAAGCGGCGCGCTGGCTGCCCGGTGTGCAGGAGGCCGTCGTCGACGGCTCGCTGCAGTTCCAACTTCGCGCCGAGGTGCTGAAGCCCGGCCGCTATGTCGTCAGCGCGCGCGTCGACGACGCCCGGGGCGAGCCGGTTGCCGTGGCGCTGTTCAACGAGGAACTCGGCGGCGGCGTGCAGACCATCCCGCTGCAGGTGTTCGGCCGCCTGCTGCACGATCTGCAGCCGGCGATGCCGCTGCGGCTGCGCGACGTCGAGGCGTTCCTGCTGCTGCCCGACCGCTTTCCCGACCGCCTGATGCTGCCGCGCCTGGCTGGCACCCTGCACCAGAGCCGGGTCTACCCCTTGAGCACGTTCTCGCCGGCGCTGTGGCAGAGCGAGGAACGCGAGCGCCACCTCGCCGAACTCGGCAACGACGTCGCCCGGGCCGGCGACGCGCTCAGGCGACTCGGCGGCGGGCCCTGAACCCCCGCGCTTGAGCCGGGACAATGCCGGCCATGTCGAACCGTCCCTTCTTCCGCGAGGCCGGCACGCCCGGCCGCCCCGTCGTCGTGCTGCTGCACTCCAGCGCCAGCAGCTCCGGCCAATGGCGGCAGCTGATCGAGCAGCTGGCCGTCGACCATCACGTTCTGGCGCCCGATCTGCAGGGTTGCGGCAAGTCGGCGCCCTGGTCGTTCGAGCGCCCGCTGCGCCTCGACGACGAGGTCGACGCGCTGGCGACAGTGTTTGAGCGCGCCGGTCCGCGCTTCCATCTGGTTGGCCATTCCTTCGGCGGCGCGGTGGCGCTGAAGGCGGCGCTGCGCCACGCCGACCGCCTGGCCTCGCTGTCGCTGTACGAGCCGGTACTGTTCGCGCTGCTCAAGCGCGCCGCGCCCGAAAGCGAAGGCTGGCGAGAGATCGCCGCGATCGCCGCCGAAACGACCGCATTGCTCGACGCCGGCGAGACTGAGGCGGCGACTCAGCGCTTCGTCGATTACTGGATGGGCGACGGCCGCTTTGCCGGCACGCCGGAAGCGAAACGACCGGCCCTGGTCGCCGGCATGCCGGCGGTCAAAGGTCATTGGCAGGCCCTGTTCGAGGAGCCGACTCTGCTTTCCGCCTGGGCCACGCTGCGCTGCCCCTGCCTGTTGATGAGCGGCGAGCGCTCACGCGCCTCGGCGCTGGGCGTCGCCAGCCTGCTGGAAACCGCCCTGCCGCAGCTACGCCGCGAGCGCTTTGCCGAGGCACCGCACATGGGGCCGGTCACGCATCCGGAGCCCGTCAATGCGGTGATTGCCGACTTCCTCAGGCATAGCTCAGCGGCCTGACCTTGCCGCGGAACACCCGGTAGGTCCAGATCGAATAGGCCAGGATGGTCGGCACGCTGATCGCGCAGCCGATGGCGATGACCATCAGCGAGTTCGGGTGGCTGGCCGCCTGCCAGATCGTCAGCCGGTCCATCACCACATAGGGGAACAGGCTGTAGGCCAGGCCGAAGGCGCCGAACACGAACACCAGGATGACGAGCACGAAGGGCAGCGCGCAGGCCTTGCCGAGCACCGCCTTGCTGTTCAGCAGCAGGCGGGCGCCGATCAGGCACAGCGCGGTGGCCAGCGGAATCGGCAGCAGCGCGAAGAAGGCCGGCAGCGAGAACCAGCGCGCGCGCACCGTCTCGCTGACCACCGGCGTGGCCAGGCTGACGAGCGCCATGCCCAGCACCACCGGCGGCCAGGCCAGCTTGGCCCAGCGCACCGCGCGTTGCTGCAGCTCGCCTTCGGTCTTCATCACCAGCCAGCAGGCGCCGAGCAGCACATAGGCCGCCGGCAGCAGCAGCGCGATGGCGGCGGCGAACCCCATCGCCGGCCAGCCGTCGGCGAAGCCGGTGATGTAGCGGCCGAGCATCCAGCCCTGGGCCAGGCTGGCGATCGCGCTGCCGGCGAAGAAGGCGAAGTTCCACAGCGGCTGCCAGTCGTCCTGCGCCTTGACGCGGAAGTCAAAGGCGACGCCGCGCAGCACCAGGCCCAGCAGCATCAGCGCCACCGGCAGGTAGAGCGCGCCCAGCACCAGGCCATGGGCCTTCGGAAACGCGATCAGCAGCACGCCCACGCCCAGCACCAGCCAGGTCTCATTGGCGTCCCAGAACGGGCCGATGCTGGCGATCAGGGTGTCGCGCTCGTCGGCTCGGGCGCGGTGCAGCAGCAGGCCGACGCCGAGGTCGTAGCCGTCCAGCACCACGTAGGCCAGCATCGCCAGGCCCATCAGCGCGAGGAAGACGACCGGCAGGATCTCCGCGGCGCTCATGCGAACGCCTCCCGGGGCTGCGGCACGGGGAGCTCCAGTGGCTTCTCGGCCATGTGCTTGATGACGCTGACGTAGGCGACCAGCAGCGCGGCGTAGACGATCAGGTAGCCGGCCAGCGTGAGCGCGATGTGCGCGGGCGGTGTCGTCGTCGCCACGTCGGCGACGCGCAGCAGGCCGTGCACGATCCAGGGCTGGCGGCCGATCTCGGTGACGTACCAGCCGGCCAGCGTCGCCAGCCAGCCGCTGAAGGCCATGCCGGCCAGCACCCGCAGGGTCCAGCGCGGCAGCGTCCGAGCGCCGCGCTGCAGCCAGAGCGCGCCCCAGCTGACCACCAGCATGGCCATGCCGATCCCGACCATCAGCCGGAAGCCATAGAACAGCGGCGCCACCGGCGGGTGCTCGCCCTGGAACTCGTTCAGGCCCTTGAGCTCGCCGTCCCACTCGTGGGTGAGGATCAGGCTGGCGCCGCGCGGGATGCCGATCTCGAGGTGATTGGTCCGCTTGGCCGCGTCGGGCACGGCGAACAGCAGCAGCGGCGCGCCGCGCTCGGTCTCCCAGATGCCTTCCATCGCCGCGATCTTGGCCGGCTGGTGCTGCAGGGTGTTCAGGCCGTGCAGGTCACCGGCCAGGATCTGCAGTGGAATCAGGATCGCGCCCAGCCACAGGCCGAAGCGCAGCGTGGTCGCGGTGTGCGCCTGCGCCTTGCCGCGCAGCAGCTGCCAGCTGGCGACGCCGGCGACCAGGAACGCCACCGTGAGGCCCGAGGCCAGCAGCATGTGCGTCAGGCGGTACGGGAAGCTGGGGTTGAACACGACCTGCAGCCAGCTCGTCACGATCAGCTCGCCGTTGACCATCTCGACGCCGGCCGGCGTCTGCATCCAGGAGTTCAGTGCCAGGATCCAGAACGCGCTCAGGCTGGTGCCGAAGGCGACCAGGAAGGTGGCGAGCAGGTGCATGCGCTCGCTGACCCGGCCGTGCCCGTAGAGCATCACGCCCAGAAAGCTCGCCTCCAGGAAGAAGGCGGTCAGCACCTCGTAGCCGAGCAAGGGGCCGGCGACGTTGCCCGCCTTCTCCATGAAGCCGGGCCAGTTGGTGCCGAACTGGAAGCTCATCACGATGCCGCTGACCACGCCCATCGCGAACGACAGCGCGAACACCTTGGTCCAGAAGCGGTAGGCGGCGAGCCAGGCCTCGTTCTGGGTCTTCAGCCAGCGCAGGCGGAAGAACAGCAGCACCCAAGCGAGCGCGATGGTGATCGTCGGGAACAGGATGTGGAAGCTGATGTTGGCGGCGAACTGGATGCGCGAGAGCAGCAGGCTGTCCATGGCTCAGGCCTTCCTGCGCTTGGCGACACCGGGCAGCTCCAGCAGCTTCTGCACCTTGGCGCCCATCTTCATCAGCCGGGCCAGGGTCTGGCTGTCCAGGCGCTGCATCTCGTCCATCCAGCGGCAGAGCTGCTCGATCAGCTCGTACATCTCCTTCATGCGCGCCTGCGCGTGGCGGTCGCTGTCGGTCTGCACGTCCTCGAGCTGCGCGGCGCGCAGCATCGACAGCGTGGGTTCGATCTCGCGCCGGCGCCGCTCCTCGGCCAGCGTGCGGAAGATCTCCCAGGCGTCGCCCGGCACCTCGAAGTACTCGCGACGGTCGGCCGGCAGATGGCGCAGGCGCACCAGTCGCCAGGCCTGCAGCTCCTTCAGCCCCATGCTGACGTTGCCGCGGCTGAACTCCAGGCGTTCGGCGATGTCGTCGGCATTCAGGTAGATCGGACTGACGTAGATCAGCGCATAAATCTGCCCGACCGTGCGGTTGATGCCCCAGCGGCTGCCCATCTCGCCGAAATGCGCGACGAAGCTGCGGACCAGGGGCGAGAGCGTGCGTGAGCTTTCGGCCATGGCCGCAATGTCGCTGAAGTTTCAGTAATTCGTGAAACTTCAGCAACGATCCCGAGCGCCTCGCAGGGTCTTGCGGCTCAGCGCCGGCGTTGCGCGGTGCCTGCCGCGCACCGCGGCCCGACTCACGCGCCCAGGCGCTTCGCCAACGCCGCGTGATCGGCGCCGAGCGGGCGCTGCGCCGCCGCGTTCGCCAGCGCCGCGCGAGCCTGCTCGCGCCAGTCCGCGCGTTCGGCCATCGGCGCCTGCTGCCACAGCCAGGCCGCCGCTTCGGCGACGCCCAGCTGGGCGTCGCGACCCAGGATCGCGTTGCCCTGCAGCGCCTGATAGGCCTGCAGCGCATCGCGCGCTTCCTGCAGCGCGGCATCGCGCCGATCCAGCGCGGCGAGCAGCTCGGCATGCAGCAGGCGCAACTGGGCCAGGCGGCGCTCCAGGGCGGGCCCGGCCTGGCTGGCGCGCGCCGACTGCCAGCTGGCCAGCGCCGCCTCGACCGCGCCCAGCGCCTGCGCCGCCTGGCCGTTGCGCAGCAGGGCACGGCCGTACTGCGGCGCCAGCGCACGAGGCAGCACCGCCCATTTGCTGTTGGGCCCCTGCTCGCGGGCCAGAGCCTGGCAGGTCTCCCAACTCAGGCGCGCCGCCTGCAGCGCCGCGGCGTCGTCGCCCAGGCGCAGTTGCACCAGGGCCAGGCTGTTGGACTCCTGCACCAGGCCGTCGCGGAACGCGAGGTTGCGCGGGTCGTCGGCAACATTGGCCTGGCGCAGTCGCAGCGCGTCGGTGAGCGCGTCGCGCGCGTCGTCCAGGCGCTCCAGGCGCAGCAGGGCCAGCGCCCGCGAGCCCAGCAGCGTGGCCTGCTGATGGCGCAGGTAGGCCAGCGTGCGCATCTCGCCGGGGGCTGACTTGGCGTCGAGCTCGGCGTGCATCGCGGTGTCGGCCAGCATGCGGCGGTAGACCGGCTCGGCCTGCAGGTAGCGCTGCAGCGCCGCCTCGGGATCGCGTGCCGCCAGCACCTGGCCCTGACCGATGAGCAGGTTCGCCAGGTCGACGCCGATCGCCGCCCGACCGCCGACATCGTGCTGCGCGAACGGCTGCGCCGCCTGCAGGCGCTGCACCGCCAGCTCGATGCGCGCCAGCGCCTCGTCGTGCCGGCCGGCCTGGCGCCACAGGCTGCCCTGCAGCTGCAGCGCGCGGCCGTGTGATTGCGCGAAGCGCCAGTCGCGCAGCTGCGTCGCCCAGACCGCCTCGCCGAGCCGGATCGCGCGCTCGAGCAGCGCCCGGCCCTCGTCGGCCAGCGCCGGCGTTGCCGTGGTGTCGTTCAGGCGCAGCTCGGCGCGGCGCGACAGCAGCGCCGCCTGCAGCCCGACCAGCGCCGGGTCACCGGCGCCGTCGCGGCTCAGCGGCACCAGCGCGCGCTCGGTCTCGACGAGCAGCGCGTCCTGCGCCTTCGGTCCGCCGGGCAGGTAGCTGAGGCTGTCGCCGAAGCGGAACACGAGGTCGGCGGTGATGCCCTTGACCGCCGTCAGCTGCAGCTGCGCGTGGTCGCGCGCCGCCTGCGCGGCGCGGGCCTGCCAGGCGGTGGCGGCGAGGCCGCCGGCCAGCGCCATCACCGCGGTCGCCGACAGCGCCGCCGGCAGCCGGTTCCGGCGCAGGAACTTCGCCAGCAGGTAGGCACGCCGCGGCGGCTGCGCGCTGACCGGGTAGCCGCCGAGGAACGCGCGCAGGTCGGCGGCGAACGCGTCGACGCTGGCATAGCGATCGGCCGGCTCCTTCTGCAACGCCTTCAGCAGCACCTGATCGAGGTCGCCCTTCAGCCGCTCGCGCAGCACTGGGGCCTCGACGGCGGCGTCCTGCGGCGTCAGCGTCGACGGCCGCGTCGGCGCCTCGTCGAGCACCGCCTGCGCCGCCTCGGCCGGGGTGCGCGCCGCGCGGCCATAGGGCCGTTGGCCGGTCAGCAACTGGTAGAGCAGCACGCCGAGCGCGTAGACATCGGTGGCGGTGCCGACCGGCTCGCCACGCACCTGCTCCGGGCTGGCATGGCTCGGCGTGAACGGTCGCAGACCGGTCTGCGTCAACGCGACGTCGCCGGCGCCGGGCTCCAGCGCCTTGGCGATGCCGAAGTCGAGCAGCTTGACCTGGTCGTTGCCATCGACCAGCACATTGCCCGGCTTCAGATCACGGTGCACCAGCAGTTGGCGGTGCGCGTAGGCGACGGCGTCGCACAGCTGCAGGAAGACCTGCAGGCGCTGCTCCAGCGGCCGGCCGGCCAGCGCCCGGTCGATCGGCAGCCCGTGCACCCGCTCCATCACGAAATACGGCAGGCCCTGCGGACTGAGGCCGGCGTCGAGCAGGCGCGCGATATGCGGGTGCTCGAGCCGCGCCAGCGCCTGGCGCTCCTCGGCAAAACGCTGCAGCACCGCCGCCGAGTCCATGCCGCGCTTGAGCAGCTTGACCGCCGCCTCGCCGTCGTAGGCCCCATCGGCACGGCGCGCCTGCCAGACCTCGCCCATGCCCCCGCTGCCCAGCAGCGCCACCAGCGACCAGGGCCCCAGGCGCAGGCCGGGGCTGCCGGCCTGCAGCGGCGGCTCGACGCCCAGCGCCGCCGGCTGCGCCAGGAACTCGTCGTCGGCGGCACTGCCGCCGCTGCTGTGCATCAGCAGGCTGAGCACCTCGGCCGCGATCTCGGGCGCCACCGCCGCAGCGCGCACATGGGCCTCGCGCGCGGCCGGTGGCAGCGCCAGCGCCGCTTCGAACAGGGATCTCACCGCCTGCCAGTCCGCAGGCCTCGACGACGAAGAGCTCATGGCCTCGCAGTGTGCAGGAGGGGCAGGCGGTGACCGGCGAGCGGCCGGGACTCAGTTCGGGAAGTAGCAGGCCTCGGCCTGCGTGCTCAGGCCGCCGGCGCCGATCTGGCCCTGGGCGAAGCTGACCTGCGAGCGCTCGCCGGTGTGCGCGATCTCGATCTGCACCTGCGCCACGCTGCTGCCGCTGGGCGACTGCGCGGTGGCCAGCCAGACCCAGTTGCGGGCGCCGGTCAGCGCCGCATAGACCGAGGCCCGGCCGGCCTCACTGGCATCGCGATCGTTGTTGACGCTGCCGCCGGTGAACTGGGCGCTGTAGCTGCGCTCGCCCGACTGCAGCAGCGCGCTGCCGTCGGCGCTGACGATCAGCGTGCAGGCCGTGGTGGCGGTGCGCGGCGCCAGCAGGGTGCCAGCGCCATGGCCGCGCCAGGTGCCGATCAGCCAGGCCGGCAGCTCGGCGGCGCTCAGGCCGCTGCTCTTCAGCGGCAGCGGCGCCGCCACGGTGTCCATGCTCAGCGCGCTGTCCGACTTGAAGGCGATCGCGCACTTGTCGAGCACGCCGCCCATCTCCACCAGGGTCAGGCGGCCGGCATAGCCGGTCAGGATCACGACCTTGCCGGGCGCCACCACGTTGACGGCAAACGCCATCGAGTTCGACGGCTGCTGGAACCAGGTGTCGCCGGCCTCGCCGTCGAGCGCGGCGCTCTGGGTGACGCCGTTCATGCTGGCGCTGACGACGCCGTCGGCGCGGATGTTCACCGAGCACAGGCCGGCGCTGCTGCGCCCGTAGTAGCTGCCGGCCAGCCAGGCGAGCGCACCGCTGGGCGCGATCTGCCGCGTCGCCGGCGCCGCGGCGCTGAAGGCCTCATAGCTCGTCAGCGCACCCGGCGGAATCGGCGTCGGCGCCGGCGCCGGCGCGGGTGCCGGCACATCCTTGGCCAGCCTGCCCTGCAGGTAGCGGCCGCTGGCGGCGGCGCTGCCCAGGTCGGTGCCGGCGACATAGAGGCCGTTGAACGCCGGGCTGAAGAAGTCGACATGGCGCTCGGCGTCGATGACGGCGACGACGCCGATGCGGTTGCCGCCGCTGTCCTTGTTCTCGCACACCGCCGTCACGCTGGCGGTGGCGGCGCTGGAGCCGCTCAGGCCGCTACCCGGCGTGAACTGCAGACTGCTGCCGCTGAGCACCAGGCCGGCGGGCCCGAGCTTGACCGCATCGGCGTTGAAGACCTCGACCGCGTAGCTGCCGGCGAACGGGGCCAGCGCCGCCAGCGTCAGCTCGGGGCGCGAGCCGCAGGCGGACGGTGCCGGTGCGGGGGGCGGCGGCGCCGGCGTCGGTGCCGGGGCTGGGGCCGGGGTCGGTGCCGGGCTGGGCGCCGGGACCGGCGCCGGGTTGCTGATCGCGGGCGGCTCGGCATCGCCACCGCCACAGGCGCTGAGCGCCAGACCGAGGACCAGGCTGAGGGGAGCGAACGACTTCGGGGGACGGGGGCAGGGACGCATGGCGGACTCCGGCAGGACAAGGGTTGAGGGGCTGTCCTGTGCTTACGCAGGCGCCGTGGCGCAAACGGCTCATGGGGTCAGAACGCTCATGGAAAATGCCGGCGGTGAGCCCCCTGCCCTTCGACGCCGCCGAGATCACGCAATGGCTGCAGCAGCAGCCCGCGGACGCCCCGGCCGCCGGCAACGCGCTGTTCGCCGCGCTCTACGACGAGCTGCGTCGCATGGCGCGCAGCCATCTGCGCCGCGAGGACGCCGGCCACACCCTGTCGGCCACCGCGCTGTCTCACGAGGCCTGGTTCCGGCTGGCCGAGCAGACGCGCACCGCCTGGCGCAACCGCGGCCATTTCCTCGCCGTGGCGTCGATGATGATGCGGCGCATCCTCGTCAACCACGAGCTGGCGCGGCGCGCCGCCAAGCGCGATGCCGAGCTGCTGCCGCTGACCCTGGGCGGTCTGGAGCAGCTGGCGCTGCCGCCGGACCGCGATGTCGTCGCCGTGCACGAGGCGCTGCTGGCGCTGGCCGCCACCGACGCGCGCGCCGCCCAGGTCGTCGAACTGCGCTTCTTCGGCGGCCTGGAGAACGAGGAAGTCGCCGAGGTGCTGGGCATCTCGCTGGCCACTGTCAAGCGCGACTGGGCGCTGGCCCGCGCCTGGCTGCACCGCGAGCTCAGCCCCTCCTGACGCTCCCGGGGGCTTTCTGCTTTCGCCTACGCTTCGCCTCCTGATGCCTGAGGAGAACGACGCATGAGCTTTGGCAAGTTGCTTGAGGGACTGATGCAGGCCGCCGGTCAGACCGCGGCGCGTGGCGGCAAGGACCTGCGCTGGGAGCAGGTCGGCGCCGGGGCCGCGGTGGGCGGTGCGCTCGGCCTGCTGCTGGGCAACAAGAGCCGCAAGCTCGGCGGCATGGGCAGCACGGCGATCAAGTACGGCAGCGTCGCCGCGCTCGGCTATGCGGCCTGGAAGATCTACGAACAGCACCAGCGCAACCAGCAGCAGCAGCAGCAGCAGCAACCGGCGGTGCCCGCTGCGGCGCCGGCCGCCAACCCCTGGCAGTCGGCGCTGCCGGCGCCCGAGCAGGAACTGCACAGCCGCCTGATGCTCAAGGCGATGATCGCCGCCGCCAAGGCCGACGGCCATGTCGACGACCGGGAGCGCGGCCTGATCGAGGCCGAGCTGCAACGCCAGCACGCCGAACCGGCCGAGCGCGCCTGGCTCGAGCAGGAGCTGCGGCGCCCGCTGGACCCGGCCGAGGTGGCCGCCGCGGTGACCGCGCCGGAGCAGGCGGCCGAGGTCTACCTGGCCAGCGTCCTGGTCGCCGACGAGACCAGCTTCATGGAGCGCGCCTACCTGGACGAACTGGCGCGTCAGCTGAAGCTGCCCGAGGCGCTGAAGCGCGATCTGGAGGCCCAGGCCTGACGCGCCGGCCGCCATCGGCCGCGCTGCTGTTGACCGCGCTGCTGCTGGCCCTGGGCCGGGCCGATGCCCAGGCGCCACCGATTCAGCGGGTCGCGGAAACGATCTGGCAGGCCGGCCAGGAGTCGCTGGACGCGCCGGCCCACTGCCCGGCGAATCTTGACGGCATCGACCGACCGCCGTCGGGTGTGAGCGTGGACCGGCTGTTCTGCCTGACGGCCAGCCGGGTCATCGCCAGGCCCTGCGTCGCCGTCGTCTATCAGCCGTCCGGCCTGCGGGTGCTGCTCGACGCCAACCGGCTCGAGGACATGGTGCGCAACCAGCCCGCCAGCCGAGGCGAGGAATTGCTGCCGATGAGCTACCTGAACGGCGTGCGCGCGCAGACGCTGCTGCAGCAGCGAGCCACCGCCTCGCGCAGCCCCGAAGGCTGCCGGCAACTGCCCGACGCCGCATTGGGCGAGGCGGGCTATCTGCTGTTGCGCGAGCTGGAGGCCGGCCAGGCCCGCGTCGTCGGCCGCGATGGCCGGCCGATGCCCAAGGTGCTGGTGCGCTACGTGGGCCACCTGGTGGAGGGGGCGACGGGTGGCCGTGGCTCCGGCTCAGGCCACATCGTCGTGGCCCTGCCCGGTCAGCGGCCGTTCATGGCGCTGATGTGGTGGATCACCTGAGCGGGCGTCACGCCGGGGCGAGCGACAGACCCAGGTGCAGCTTGGCCAGCAGTCGGCCATCGGCCGTGCGGATCGCCTGCGGCTCGCGGCCCCAGCGCTCGAATCCGGCACGCTCGTAAAGGCGGATCGCCGCCTCGTTGCCCTCGGTCACGGTCAGGTTGATGCGCAGCAGACCCGGCTGCTGCCGGGCATGCTCGAGCAGCGCCTGCAACAGTGCCCTGCTCGCCCCAGTCCGTCGCCGCGTGGGCACGACGACCATGCCGATCAGCAAGGCCTTGTGCGCGGTCTTGGGCTTGCGCTCACGCTCCAGCGCGACGCTACCGATCAGCTCGCCATCGGCAAAGGCACCCAGCGCGAACGCAGCGCCGGCCCCGCTGCCGATGCGCGCCATCCAGTAGTCCAGCGGCTCGCTCGCCCGCTCGTCGACGGTCGACGTGAATGCATCCGGCGACTCGGCATAGGCGGTCAGCATCAGCTCCCGGTAGGCCGGCGCATCGTCCGCCCGTAGCGGTCGGATCAAGATCGTCACGCGCGACTCCAGAGCTGGTGCAGGCCGGCCGCATGCAGGCCGCCCAGCAGCAGGCAGAAGGCGGAGCTGAGGACCCAGAACGTGGCGCTGTTGCCCGGGAAGAACGGCTGCAGGAACACGAAGCCCAGGCCGCGCAGCAGCAGCACGGCGCTGATCGCCAGCAGTGCCAGGCGCGTCAGCGGCAGCGGCCGGATCACGCCGGCGCCCGACAGCGCGAACACGGCCCAGACCAGCAGCACGGCGCTGATCGCCAGCGTGATCAGGGTCGGCCGCCAGGACCCGGCCTCGGCCAGGCGCGCCATGCCTTCGCCGGCGCCCAGCGCGCGGTACCAGGGAGCACCGAAGACGATGCAGCCCAGGTGCAGCAGGGCGGCGATCAGGCTGCCGGCGGCGGCGGCGAGCAGCCAGGGGTTGGCGGGACTCGTCACGCTCAGACGCCGAGCAACTGACCGCCGTCGACCGTCAGCACCTGGCCGGTCATCCAGCGCGCCGACGACGACGCGAGGAACAGCGCGACCTCGGCGATCTCCTCAGGCCTGCCCATGCGGCCAAAGGGGATGCCGCGAAGCGTGCGCTGGTAGAGCTCGGGCTCCCGCTCCCGACGCTGCTCCCACAGGCCCCCGGGGAACTCGACCGAGCCTGGCGCGATCGCGTTGACGCGGATGCCCTCGCGGGCCAGCATCGCCGCCTGGCTGGCGGTGTAGCTGTTCATCGCCGCCTTCGCCGCCGCGTAGGCGGGCGCGCGCAGCGACGGCCGGTAGGCCGAGATCGACGACAGATTGAGGATGCAGGGCCCGCGACCGGCGGCGGCCGACTCGCGCAACCAGGGCAGCGCCGCCTGCGAGCTGCGCACCATCGCCATGACGTCGACGTTCAGGCTGGCGGCCCAGCCGGCCTCGTCGTCGCCCATGCCCAGGCCGGAGGCGTTGTTGACGACGATGTCGATGCCGCCGAGCTGCGCCGCGGCGGCCTGCACCCAGGCGCTGATCTGGGCCGCGTCGGCGAGGTCGCAGACCTGGGCATGCGACGCCGGCCCCAGGGCGTCGCGGGCGGCGGTCAGCGCCGCAGCGCCGCGGGCGCAAATGCTGACCTTGGCTCCGGCCTGGGCGAACTGCAAGGCGATGGCGTGACCGATGCCGCGGCTGCCGCCGGCCACCAGCACGCGCGCGCCGCTGAAATCAAAGGACATGGCTCGCTCTCGGGGTAGAGGGGTCAGGAATGCAGCGCCGCGCGATGGCAGCTGCCATCTTCCTCGCTGCAGAAGGAAGCGATCAGCGCCGCATCGACTTCCTGCCCGGGCAGCGCCAGCTCCTCGTTCGGCCAGCGCTTGACCAGGCTGCCGTTGGCGGCGCCGACGCTGATCGGCTGCTGGTAGGCGCGGCGGTGCTGCATCGTCGTGCTGCTCGTCAGCGGCGCGTTGGCGATCAGGCGGCTCTCGCCCATCGCCCAGGGTTCGACGTAGGCGTCGGCGGCCGCGTCAACACGGCGGAAATAGGCGCGTGCCTCCTCGGCGAGCAGCTTGCGGCGGACCATGCGGTTCAGCAGTCCCTGCAACTGGTCCAGTTCGGCATAGGCCGGCATCTCGGCCGCCGCCAGGCGTTCGCGCCAGGGCGTCCAGCAGACCTCCGCGGCCAGTTCCTCGGGCAGGCAGGCGAGCATCGCGCGCATCACCGCATGGTGGGGCGCGACGGCGGTGGCGACCGAGCGCGGCACCGTCTGGTAGGGGCAGCGGATCTCGACGACCCTTGGCTTGCTCGGGCTGGAGCAGCCGTCATGGTGGTAGTACTCGCCCTGGCTCAGCCGACCCTTGCTGGAGCGGCCGCGGACATCGCGGTAGGTCAGGTGGCGGGTCGGCAGGTTCAGGCAGACGACCAGACCGGTGGCATCGATCAGCTCGAAGAAGGCGTCGCGCGTTGCCGGCGCCAGCAGCTGCTCGTGCAGGTAGTCGCCGCCCTCGGGGTGGCCCTCGAAGACCAGCACGAAGGGCTTGGGCCGGCGCACCTGCCAGCGCTGACCGGCCAGTGGCAAGAAGTCGGCGCCCGAGCTGATGGTCGACGGCATCAGGCGCCCTTGGCGGCCCGCTGGGCGCGCCAGCCGCTGAAGATCGCGATCAGGCCCGGGATGATGATCAGCGCCCAGATCACCTTGCTCATGTGCTCCTTGACGATCGGCAGGTTGCCGAAGGCGTAGCCCAGCAGGGTCAGGCTGATCACCCAGATCAGCGCGCCGATGACGTTGTAGGCGGTGAACTTGCTGCGCGTCATCTCGGCGACCCCGGCCACGAACGGCGCGAAGGTGCGAATGAAGGGCATGAAGCGGGCAATGATGATGGTGATGCCGCCATGCCGCTCGTAGAACTCGTGCGCCGCGTCAAAGGCCCGCTTGTTGAAGAGTCGGCTGTTCTCCCACTGGAAGACCTTGGGACCGAAGTAGCGGCCGATCGTGTAATTGGTCTGGTCGCCGAGGATGGCGGCGGCGATCAGCACCGCCATGGCCAGCGGCAGGTTCATCAGCCGGCGCCGCAGAGCGCACCGACGACGAAGAGCAGCGAGTCACCGGGCAGGAACGGCATCACCACCAGGCCGGTCTCGACGAAGACGATGGCGAACAGCAGCGCGTAGACCCAGACGCCGTAGAGCTGCACGAACTCACCGATGTGGTCGTCGACGTTGAGGATGAAGTCGATCAGAAAGTGGACGATTTCCATGGGGGCGCATTGTGGCGGCGCGCCGCGCCGCGCCCCGGTCGACGGCCCCTGCAGACGTGGGGCTGGGACAATGGCGGCAAATGCCAGAAACCGCCCCGCTCCTCGCCACCCGCCGAGCCATCCGCGAACTCCCCGACGAGTTGATCAGCCAGATCGCCGCCGGTGAGGTCGTCGAACGCCCGGCCTCGGTGCTGCGCGAGTTGCTCGACAACGCGCTCGATGCCGGCAGCAGCCAGATCACCGTGCGGCTCTCGGGCGGCGGCATCCGTGCCATCACCGTCGAGGACGATGGCGCCGGCATCCCGGCGGCCGAGCTGCCGATGGCGCTCAAGCGCCACGCGACGAGCAAGATCGCGTCGCTGGCCGAGTTGGAGGCGGTCGCCAGCTTCGGCTTCCGGGGCGAGGCGCTGGCGGCGATCGCCTCGGTCAGCGACCTGAGCATCACCAGCCGCACCGCGGATGCAGCGCACGCCACGCGGCTTGATGCCCGCAGCGGCGAGCTGCGCGCGGCGGCGCGCAGCCGCGGCACCACGGTCGACGTGCGCGAGTTGTTCTTCAACACGCCGGCGCGGCGCAAGTTCCTGAAGCTGGAGGCGACCGAGCAGGCGCATTGCGTCGAGCAGCTGCGCCGCATCGCGCTGGTCCATCCGGGCGTCGGCTTCACGCTGTGGAACGAGGGCAAGCTGCTGGAGCAATGGCGGCCGACGCCCGACGCGGCGACGCGCCTGGCCGAGGTGCTGGGCGCGGACTTCGTCGAGTCCAGCCGCGGCCTGGCCTGGGAGGTGCCGCAGCTTCGCATCGAGGGCCGGCTCGGCCTGCCCGAGGCGGCGCGCGCCCGCGCCGACCAGCAGTACCTCTACGTGAACGGTCGCTACGTGCGCGACCGCACCCTGGCCCATGCGCTGCGCTCGGCCTTCGACGACGTGCTGCACGGCCAGCGCCAGACCAGCTACTTCGTCAGCATCGACATCGCGCCCGAGCTGGTCGATGTCAACGTGCACCCGACGAAGATCGAGGTGCGCTTCCGCGACAGCCGCGGCCTGCACCAGCAGCTGCGCCGACTGGCCGTCGAGGCGCTGGCGCAAAGCCGGGCCGCCGAAGCGCCGCCGGCCGCCCCCGGCACCTACGCGCTGCCCCCGCCTCAAGCCTGGCCGGCCAGCGAGGCCCGCGTCGAAACAGCCGCCGCCTGGGCCACGCGCCCGGTGCAGCAGGCCATGCCGCTGACCGCCATCGCCAACGGGCCGGCGCCGGCGAACCGCGACGCCTGGCTGGCGCGCTGGAGCGAGACCCCGATCGCCGTGCCGGCCGCCGACAGCGAGGCGCCGACCTCGCGGACCGATCAACCACTCGGCCGCGCCGTCGCCCAGGTGCATGGCGTCTACATCCTGGCCGAGAACCGCCACGGGCTGATCGTCGTGGACATGCATGCCGCCCACGAGCGCGTGCTCTACGAGCGCCTGAAGGCGCAGGCGGCGCGCCAGGTGGAGACACAGCCGCTGCTGATCCCGCTGGTGTTTGCGGCGTCGGCGCTGGAGATCGCCACCGCCGAGGCGCAGCAGCCGGCGCTGCAGCAGCTCGGCCTGGACCTGAGCCCGCTGTCCAGCCAGCAGCTGGCACTGCGCGGCCGGCCGCAACTGCTGGCCGACGCGGATCTCGTGCCGCTGTGCCGGCAGGTGCTGGCCGAGCTCGCCGCGCATGGCCACTCCGGCGTGCTCGAGCGCGCCCAGCACGACCTGCTCGCCACCATGGCCTGCCACTCGGCCGTGCGCGCGAACCGCCAGCTCACGCTGACCGAGATGGACGCGCTGCTGCGCGACATGGAGGCCACCGAACGCGCCGACCAGTGCAACCATGGCCGCCCGACCTGGCGCCAGTTGACGATGAAAGATCTCGACGCGCTGTTCCTTCGCGGGCGTTAGTCTCGTCCTGATCCCGATTTCCCCCCAGCGCTGAGAAGCGCCCCTGCAGAAAGGCTCACACCATGAGCGATAGCGACGACGACCAGAAGAAGAACAAGACCACGCTCAGCGTGAAGCCCAAGGCGGACACCAAGGCGCGCAGCGACCGCGCGCCCGTGCGCGGCATGAGCGCGTTGAAGAACAAGGCGCGCCCTACCCTGGCCGAAGCCCAGGCGGAGCGCGAGGCGCGTGCGCAGCGGGATGCGCAGCGTCCACAGCGCAGCGAGGGGCCGCGGGGTGACCGACCGCCGCGTCGTGATGACCGAGGCGCCTATGGTGACCGTCCGCCCCGCCGCGACGACCGCGGCTCCTTTGCCGGTCCTTCGGACCGTCCGCCCCGTCGCGACGACCGCGGCGGCTACGGCGACCGTCCGCCGCGTCGCGACGGTCCGCCCGGTTCCTTTGCCGGTCCTTCGGACCGTCCGCCCCACAGGGGCGAGGGCGATCGTCCGCCCCGCCGCGATGACCGCGGCTCCTTCGCTGATCGTCCGCCGCGTCGCGACGATCGCGGTGGCTACGGCGATCGCCCGCCGCGCCGCGACGGTCCGCCTGGATCATTCGGTGATCGCCCGCCGCGTCGCGACGACCGCGCTAGCTACGGCGACCGCCCGCCGCGCCGCGACGGCCCGCCTGGATCATTCGGTGATCGCCCGCCGCGTCGCGACGACCGCGCTAGCTACGGCGACCGCCCGCCGCGCCGCGATGACCGCGGCGGCTACGGTGACCGTCCGCCCCGTCGCGACGGTCCGCCGAGCTCCTTTGCCGGTCCTTCGGACCGTCCGCCCCACAGGGGCGAGGGTGACCGCCCGCCCCGCCGTGATGACCGTGGTGGCTACGGCGACCGCCCGCCCCGCCGCGATGACCGCGGCGGCTACGGTGACCGTCCGCCCCGTCGCGACGGTCCGCCGAGCTCCTTTGCCGGTCCTTCGGACCGTCCGCCCCGTCGCGATGACCGCGGCGGCTACGGTGATCGCCCGCCGCGCCGCGATGGCCCGCCCGGATCCTTTGCCGGTCCTTCGGACCGTCCGCCCCACAGGGGCGAGGGCGATCGCCCACCGCGCCGCGATGGCCCGTCGGGGACTTTCGGCGACCGTCCGCCCCGTCGCGATGACCGTGGTGGCTACGGCGACCGCCCGCCGCGCCGCGATGACCGCGGCGGCTATGCCGACCGCCCGCGCCGCAATGGCCCGTCCGGTTCCTTCGGCGACCGTCCGCCGCGCCGCGACGATCGGCGCGCCACCGAGTTCCCGCCGGACCAGGCCCGCATGGCGCCGCCGGCGCCGCAGCGCACCAACACCGACGGCCATGGCGAACGCCTGTCCAAGCTGATGGCTGAGCGCGGCCTGGCCTCGCGCCGTGAGGCCGACGAGTGGATCCTCGCCGGCTGGGTCAAGGTCGACGGCGAGCGCGCCATCCTTGGCCAGCGCGTCGGCCCCGACGCGCAGATCGAGATCGACGAGGCCGCCCGCCACCAGCAGGCACAGCGCGTCACCATCCTGCTGCACAAGCCGATCGGCGTCGTCTCCGGCCAGCCCGAGGACGGCTATGAGCCGGCGGTCAGCCTGATCACCGCGGACAGCCGCTGGAGCGAGGACCCGCTGGGCGACAAGCTGCGCTTCAATCCAGGTCATCTGCGCGGCCTGGCGCCGGCCGGGCGCCTGGACATCGACTCGACCGGCCTGCTCGTGTTTACGCAGGACGGCCGCGTCGCCAAGGCCTTGATCGGCGACGACTCCGACATCGAGAAGGAGTACCTGGTGCGCGTCGCGCTGCCTGGCCTGGCCGAGGGCGAGTCGCCGATGCACAGCTTCCCGGCCGAGCGGCTTGCGCTGCTGAACCACGGCCTCGAGCTCGACGGCGTGCAACTGCGCGAGGCCAAGGTCAGCTGGGCCAACGAGGACCAGCTGCGCTTCGTGCTGCGCGAGGGCCGCAAGCGCCAGATCCGCCGCATGTGCGAGGCCGTCGGCCTCAACGTGCTGGCGCTCAAGCGGGTGCGCATCGGCCGCATCCCGCTCTCCCACCTGCCGCAGGGGCAGTGGCGTTACCTGGCGCCCTGGGAGAAGTTCTGACGCGCCCTGTCCTGCTCGTCGGACCGACCGGCGCCGGCAAGACCGGCGCCGCGCTCGCGCTCGCGCGCGAGCTGCCGCTGGAGATCATCAGCGTCGACTCGGCGCTGATCTACCGCGGCATGGACATCGGCTCGGCCAAGCCGACGCCGGACGAGCGCGCCGCGGTGCCCCACCACCTGATCGACATCCTCGATCCGCGGGACAGCTACTCGGCGGCGCAGTTTGTCCGCGACGCCAAGCGCCTGGTGGCCGAGATCGCCGCGCGCGGTCGCCTGCCGCTGCTCGTCGGCGGCACCATGCTCTACGTGAAGGCGTTGCGCGACGGACTGTCCGAACTGCCGGCGAGCGACCCCGGCATCCGCGCCCAGCTCGATGCCGAGGCGCTGGAGCGCGGCTGGCCGGCGCTGCACGCGGAGCTCGCGCAGGTCGACCCCGTCACCGCCGCCCGCCTGCATGCGACCGACGCGCAGCGCATCCAGCGCGCGCTCGAGGTCTACCGCGCCAGCGGAAGGCCCTTGAGCGACTGGCATGCGCAGGCACCGAAGGAGCCCGGCGTCGAATGGCCGCTGATCAGCATCGAGACCGAGGACCGCGCCTGGCTGCATCGACGCCTGGACGCGCGTTTCGACGCCATGCTGGCATCCGGCCTGCTCGACGAGGTCCGCGCGCTGCGCGCCCGCGGCGACCTCAGCCTCGAACTGCCCAGCATGCGCTGTGTCGGTTACCGCCAGGCCTGGGAAGCCTTGGCCGGCGCTGACCCTCCGGCCCTGCAAGCCCTGCGCGAACGCGCGCAGGCGGCGACCCGGCAGCTGGCCAAGCGCCAGATCACCTGGCTGCGCAGCATGCCGGACCGACTCATCGTCGACGCCACCGCAGCCGACGCGCCTGCGCAGGTGGCCGCCGCCGTGCGGACGGCAGCCAGCCGCGCCGGCGACTGATCACTTGCGCTTGAGTTCCAGGCGCACCGGCCCCTGCAGCAGCGTGACGCCGGCCGGCGGGCCGTCGCCAGCGGCAAAGCTCAGACTGGCATCGACCTCGACGATGTAGAGCTCGCGCGGGCTGTTGGCCTTCAGCGTCACCACCGGCTGGCCCGGCACCTGCGCACGCAGCTGGCCCCGGTCATCGACGAAGACCTTGATCTGCAGTCGATCGCCGATGTAGTCGCCGACCAGGGCCTGGCGCTGGGCGTCGCTGAGCGCCAGGTCGGCGCGCTGCGGCAGGTCGCCGCTGCGAGGCCAGAACTCGCTGTCGCCATCGCCCTCGGCGTAGAAGCGCATGCCGCTGATCTTGCCGGCGGCGTCGCGCTCCAGCTGCAGTTGCGCCAGGCTGTCGGCGAACGCGAAGCGCGCCGGACCGACCGGCGTCAGCGCCATCACCGTGCTGCCGGAGCGCTGGCTGGTCAGCGCGCCGCCCACCAGGCGCAGCGTGCGCGACTCCTTGCCCTGGGTGTAGACACCCTCGAACGCCTTCAACTGCTCGGCGCCCAACGTGATCGGCTGCGGCGTCGGGTAGGGCTTGCCGGCGGCAAACGCGGCGAGCTGGCGGCCGATGCCATCCAGGTTCATGCCGCCGTCGGCGTTGCGCAGCAGCGCCACGGTGATGCGCTGCTTGGGCAGGTACTGCAGCATCGAGATGAAGCCGTGGATGCCACCGCCATGACTGAGCAGGCGCTCGCCGCGCAGCGTGCCGACACCGATGCCGAAGCCGTAGTGGTTGGCCACCGCCGGACCCTCGGGCGTGGTCATGCGGCGATAGCTGTCGGGCTGCAGGAAGCCGCCCTCGTGCAGCTGCTGGTTCCAGCGCCACAGCGCCTGCAGGTCGCCGACCAGCGCGCCGGCGGCATGCGGCTGCGTCATGCTGAGCAGGCCGGCCGGCGCCACACGACCGCCCGCAGCCAGGGTGTAGCCGCTGGCATGGCCGGGGATCAACTGGTCGGCGGCCGGATAGAAGACCGGACTCTTCAACGCCGGCAGCCCGTTCCACCAGGGCTTGCCGGTGATCGCCTCGATGACGGCGCCGACCAGCACATAGCCGCTGTTGTTGTAGGCCCAGGCGCTGCCCGGCGCGAAGTCGACCGGCTGGTCCTTGAACTCGGCGATCAGCTCCTGGGTGCTGAGGTCGCGACGGATCGGGTTGTGCATGTAGCCGCGGATGCCGGTGTAGCTCTTCATGCCGCCGGTGTGGTTGAGCAGCATGGACAGCGTGATCGCGGCGCCGTTCGGGTAGTCCGGCAGGTACTTGGCCAGCGGGTCGTCGAGCTTGGCCTTGCCCTCGTCGATCAGCTTCAGCAGCAGCGCGGCGGCGAACTGCTTGGTCACCGAGCCGAGGCGGAAACGCTGCTCCGGCTTCAGGGGCACGCCGAGCTCGATGCTGGCCTGGCCGCGCGCCGTCTGCACCAGCAACTCGTCGCCGCGAGCCACCAGCACGGCCACGCCAGGGCCTTGTGGGTCGATGCGCTGGCGATCCAGCAGCTCGTTGGCATAGCGCGCCACCGCGGCGGCATCGGGCAATGCCTGGGCCAGCGCGGCCAAGGGGGTGAGGACGAGGCCGCTGGCCAGCAGCAGCGCATGACGGGAACTGAACAGACTCATGAGTCGGTCTCCATGGCGAAAGGCGCGCATCCTGCAGACCTCGCCCCGGCGAGGCCAGCGCGATGCGACAGGCTGCGCAAAGGCCGGCATGGTCGGTGCAAAGCATGGCTTGCGCAACCCGGCCATCTGCGATTAAAGTGACATCACTTTGACACCAACCGTGGAGCCGCCATGAGCAACCGCCCCAAGACCACCCTGCATGAGAAAGCGGCCCATTCGGCCGATGGCTACCTGATGATCGTGGTGGGCCTGGCGCTGCTGGCCCTGGCCGTGATGATGCTGCGCGGGGGTCAGCCGCTGCTGGCCGTGCTGGCGCTGATCCTGGGCATCATCGCCCTCGTCGGGCTCTACATGCTGCACCCCAACCAGGCGGCGGTGCTGACGCTGTTCGGCGCCTACACCGGCTCCGACCGCAAGGCCGGCCTGCGCTGGGCCAATCCGCTGGCGATCAAGAAGAAGATCTCGCTGCGCGACCGCAACTTGAACGCGCCGGTGCTGAAGGTCAACGACCAGCGCGGCAATCCGATCGAGATCAGCGCGGTGGTCGTCTGGCGCGTGCGCGATTCGGCGCAGGCGATGTTCCAGGTCGACGACTACGAGGCCTATGTGCGCGTGCAGGCCGAGGCAGCGATTCGCCACCTGGCCAGCAGCTACGCCTACGACGACGGTGAGGAGAGCCCCGGCACCGAGCGTCCGATCACGCTGCGTGGCGGCCAGGACGCGGTCGCCGAGGCGCTGAAGTGCGAGCTGCAGGCGCGCTTCGACGACGCCGGCGTGGAGGTGCTCAGCGCCCGCATCAGCCACCTCGCCTACGCGCCGGAGATCGCCCAGGTGATGCTGCGTCGCCAGCAGGCCGAGGCCATCATCGCCGCGCGCAGCAAGATCGTGCAGGGCGCGGTGAGCATGGTCGAGTCGGCGCTGCAGGGCCTGTCGGAACGCGAGATCGTCGTGCTCGACGACGAGCGCAAGGCCGCCATGGTCAGCAATCTGCTCGTCGTGCTGTGCTCCGACCGCGAGACCCAGCCGGTGGTCAACGCCGGCACGCTGTACAGCTGAGGCAGCCGCATGCGCGCCCCCTTCCTTGCCGTCCGGCAGGCCCTTCGGGTGGCCCTCGTGGCCACCACCGGGTGGCCACCGGCGCCGCGTGGCCGCCATGGCCAGCCCTGACAAGAAGTCGTTCGCGCTGCGCGTCGACCCGGCGCTGTGGGCCGAGGTCGAGCGCCTCGCCGCCCAGGAGCTGCGCAGTGCCAACGCGCAGGCCGAGGTGCTGCTGCGCGAAGCGCTGGCACGGCGCGGCATCAAGCTGCAGCCGCCGAAAAAACCCAAGCCCCCACCGGAATGACCCGCATGAGCATCTCCCGCCGCCAGCTCCTTCAGCGCGCAGCGCTGGGTCTGACGGGCAGCGCCAGCCCACTGCTGTCCGCCGCGCCCCTGCCCGCCGCCGAGCATGACACCGCGCTGCGCGGACTGCTGAGCGAGCGCCTGCGTCTCGAAGGCGTGGGCCTGGCAGCAGCGCGCTTGCTGCCCGACGGCGGTCTGCAGCTCGCCGCCGACGGCCGCGCCGGTGGCGACCAGGCCCTGCTGACGCCGGACCGCCACGGATTCGAGATCGGATCGATCAGCAAGACCTTCATCGGCCTGCTGCTGGCCGACGCCGCGGTGCGCGGCGAGCTCCGGCTCGACGACGCCGTCGACGACTCGCTCGGCTTTGCGCTGCGCGATCGCGACGGGCAGGCGCTGCGCTACGTCGACCTGGCGACGCACCGCAGCGGCCTGCCGCGGCTGGCGCCCAATATGAAGCTCGACAGCCCCGACCCGTATGCCGACTACGGCGAGGCGGCGATGCTCGACGCGCTGCGCGGCTACCGGGCGACACGGCGACGCGACGAGGCCTTCGAGTACAGCAATCTCGGCTTCGGCCTGCTCGGCTGGCTGCTGGCGCGGCGGGCCGCGCAGCCGCTGGCCACGCTGCTCGAGCGGCGCGTGCTCGCGCCGTTGGGCCTGGGCGGCGCCGGTGGCATGCAGCTGCAACTTAGGCCGCGCCAGGGGCCGGGCCGCGTTCAGGGCCACGACGCCCAGGGCAGGCCGGCGCCGGCCTGGCACTTCAGCGAGGCGACGGCGGGCGCCGGCGCGCTGCTCGCGAGCGCCGCACAGCTGGCGCGCTACGGTCAGGCAGCGCTGGGACTGCTGCAGCACCCGCTGGGCGACGCGTTCGCGCTGGCACTGAGAGTGCACAGCACGCTGGGCCCCGGCGGTGTGCAGCTGGGTCTGGGCTGGATGCGCACCAGGCAGCAGGGGCGCGAGATCGCGACCCATGACGGCGGCACCGCCGGCTTCGCCAGCAGCCTGTGGCTGGACCTGAGTGAACGCCGCGGCGGGCTGGTGCTGGCGAACGCGGCGCTGTCCATCGGCGACCTCGCCCGCCATCTGATGGACGAGCGCGCGCCGTTCCGCGACATCGCCGCCGAACGCCGCGCCACGCAACAGGCTGCGCTGAGCCTGAGCGCCGAGCAGCTGGCGCCGCTGGCCGGCGTGTACGCGCTGAACGCCGGCTTCAAGCTGACGCTGCGCGTCGACGGCCAACGCCTGTTCGCGCAGGCCAGCGGTCAAGGCGAGTTCGAGCTGTTCGCCAGCGGTCCGCGCGACTTCTTCGCCCGCGTCACGCCGCTGCGCATCCGCTTCGAGGGCGGCGAGCCGCCAGCGGCGCTGCTGCTCGAGCAGGCCGGCCGCGAGACACGCTTTCAGCGCGAGTGAGCTGGCTTGCCGCCTCGGCCGACGCCGTGCTGCTGGCGCACGCGGCGCTGGTGCTGTTCGTCGCCGCCGGGCCGTTGCTGGTGCTGCTCGGGGCCTGGCGGAACTGGGAATGGACCAGGCGCCGCGGCTGGCGCCTGCTGCACCTGCTGGCGATCGCGGTGGTCGTCGCCGAATCCTGGCTGGGCATCGAATGCCCGTTGACGACGCTCGAGGCCTGGCTGCGATCGCAGGCCGGCCAGACCGTGCAGCGGCAGGACTTCATCGCCTTCTGGGTCGGCCGCCTGCTGTTCTACGAGGCCGAGGCCTGGGTCTTCACGCTGCTCTACAGCGCCTTTGCGCTGCTGGTGCTGTGGACCTGGCGGCGCTGGCCGCCTCGCTGACCATGCGAGCATGTCGACATGTCTGATGTCGAACGCCCCAAGGCCAAGTCCCCTGCCGCGCTCAGCGGCCTGCAGCCCTTTGTCCGCCCGTACCGCGGCCGCATCGCCGTCGCCAGCCTGTTCCTGGTCGGCGCGGCGCTGACGACCCTGCTGTTCCCGGTGGTTCTCGGTCAGCTGATCGACGCCGGCCTGGTGCCCAAGGATCGCGGCGCGCAACTGTTCGCGCTGCGCGAGCATTTCCTGCTGCTGTTCGGCGTCGGCCTGCTGCTCGGCCTGCTGTCGGCGGCGCGCTACTACATGGTGACCTGGCTGGGCGAGCGCATCACCGCCGACGTGCGCGCCGCCGTCTACCGCCGCGTCATCCAGCACAGCCCGGCCTTCTTCGAGACCACGCGCACCGGCGAGGTGCTGAGCCGGCTGACCACGGACACGACGCTGGTGCAGACGGTGGTCGGCTCCAGCCTGAGCATGGGCCTGCGCAACGCGCTGATGGCGATCGGCGCGCTGCTGATGCTGATCGTCACCAATCCCTGGGTGATGGCGCAGGTGCTCGGTGTGCTGCTGCTGGTGCTGCTGCCGACCCTGGTCTGGGGCCGCCGCGTGCGCAAGCTCAGCCGCGACAGCCAGGACCGCGTCGCCGACGCGTCGGCCATCGCCGGCGAGGTGCTCAACGCGATCCCCGTGGTGCAGAGCTACACGCAGGAAGCCAACGAGGCCCAGCGCTTTGCCGACGCCAGCGAAGCCGCGTTCGCCACCGCCAAGCGCCGCGCCAAGCTGCGTGCCGCGCTGATCGCCTTCGTCATCGTCGCCAACTTCGCCGCCATGCTCTGGGGTCTCTACCAGGGCACGCAGGCGGTGCTGGCCGGGCGCATCTCGGCCGGCCACCTGGCGCAGTCCGCCGTCTATGTGGTGCTGCTGCTGGGCAGCGTCGCGGTGCTGGCCGAGGTCTGGGGCGATCTGCTGCGCGCCGCCGGCGCCACCGAACGCCTGGTCGAGCTGCTGCAGAGCGAGTCGCCGGTGCGCGAGGCGGCGCAGCCGCGCAGCCTGCCGGCGGCGCAGGGCGGCGCCAGCCTGAGAGTCAGCGGCCTGAACTTCCGTTACCCGTCGCGGCCGGCGCAGCCGGCGCTGACCGACTTCGCGCTGACGCTGGCGCCTGGCGAGACCGTCGCGCTGGTCGGGGCCAGCGGCGCCGGCAAGACCACGGTGTTCCAGCTGCTGCAGCGCTTCTACGAGCCCGAGTCGGGGCTGATCGAGCTCGACGGCGTGGACATCTCGCGGCTGTCGCTGAAGGCCTTGCGTGAACGCATCGGCTTCGTGCCGCAGGAGAGCACGATCTTCTCGGGCAGCGCGCTGGACAACATCCGCTACGGCCGCCCCGAGGCCAGCGAGGCCGAGGTCGTCGCCGCCGCCCGGGCCGCGCATGCGCATGAGTTCATCAGCACCCTGCCCGAGGGCTACAACACCTTCCTCGGCGAGCGCGGCGTCCGCCTCTCGGGGGGCCAGCGCCAGCGCATCGCGATCGCGCGGGCGATGCTGAAGAACCCGCCGCTGCTGCTGCTCGACGAGGCGACCAGCGCGCTCGACGCCGAGAGCGAGCGCCTGGTGCAACAGGCGCTGGACGCGGCGATGCAGGGTCGCTCGACGCTGGTGATCGCCCACCGCCTGGCGACCGTGCAGCACGCCGACCGCATCGTCGTGCTCGAGCATGGCCGCATCGTCGAAACCGGAACGCATGCCGAGCTGGTCGCGCGCGGCGGCGTCTACGCGCGCCTGGCGGCGCTGCAGTTCAGCGTTTGAACGGGGCCGGCGCGCGTCCGGCCTCGATGTCGCGCAGCAGGCGGACACGTGCCGCTTCCGCATCGGCCTCGGGGCTGTGCATCGTGCGCGCCAGCAGGTCGATGCGGATGAAGTCGGGGTCCGGGCTGCCGTCGGCACGCTGCTGACCGCGCTCGATGCGCGCCTCGACGCCGTTGCCGGTGACCAGGCGGGGCCGGGCCAGCACCTCGCCAGTGCTCAGGTTCACCACGCCGATCGTCATCTGCAGCGAGTCCTTGGGGAAGCGGGATTCGTCGGCCGGCAGGCCGCGCAGTTCCAGCTCCAGTTCCTGGCCGTTCGGCATCGTGAAGCGGCGCTTGCTGGTCCTGTCGAATGCCTCCAGCAGCACCACCTCCTCCAGCGCCTGACCGCCAATCGTGACCTTGACATCGGTGCGCAGCAGCGGCTGGGCGGCGGGCGGCTCCGGCAGCGCCGGTGGCTGCGGGGCGGCAACGGCGGGCGCAGCGGGCACAGCGGGCGCAGCGGGTGCATCCGCCCGGAGCTTGGGCTGGGCCTGAGGCGCCCGGGCCGGCGCCGCCGGCGGTGCCGGCAGCGCGGCGCGGGGCGCGGGCGCCGCTTGGGGTGGCGCGGGGACCGCCGGCGCGTCGACCGGTGGCAGCGCCGGCTGGGCCGCATACGCGAAGCCGGCCGCCAGCGCGATCAGCAGGGCGGCGAGGCCGCGACGTGGCGCGCGCCGGGAATGCAGGGGCAGCATGCTCAACCTCTCGATCAGGGGATGGGACGAACAGGGCGTGGCGCTCAGCGGCAGGCTCGCGGACGCGCCCTCGGCTCGCAGCAGTGCCTGGCGGTAGGTCTTCCACTGCGCCGGATGGCGGCGCAGCAGCACGGCGTCGCAGGCCAGCTCCATGTCGGCACGCAGCCGCCGCAGCGCCCACCAGGCCAGCGGGTTGAACCATTGCAGCGCCAGCAGGCTCAGCGCGAGCAGCAACCAGCGCGTGTCGCCGCGCTCGGCGTGCAGGCGCTCGTGCAGCAGGATGAGCCGGCGCTCGGGCGCCGGGAAGCGCTGGCGGAAGTCGGCGGGCAGGCGCAGCCGCGGCCGCCAGGCGCCGACGAGGGCGGCGCTGCCGCCCGCCGCCAGACGACGGGGGCCGAGCAGGCGGCGCTGACCCAGGGCCCAGACAGTGACGCAGACCCCGGCACCGAGCAGCCAGACCGCGATCAGCGGCCACGAGGCCCGCGCTGGCGCCGTCGGCGCCGCGGCGGACGGCGGCGCGACCGCGGTGGCGACTGCCGCCAGCGGCGCCGACCAGTCGTCGGCCGGCAGCTCGATCTGCCAGCGCAGCGGGCGTTGAGGCTGCAGCGCCGCCACGCCGGCGGCCAGCAGCACCGCCGGCACGAGCAGCCAGAGCTGGTACTGCGCCTGGGCGCCAGCCAGCCGGCACAGCGGCGCGCGCAGCAGGGCCACCAGCAGCACCGCGGCGCTGAGCAGCAGCGAGGCCAGGGCCAGGCCGTCCAGCAGCGCCTCAGTCACCGTCCTGCTCCTTCAGCAGCTTCTCCAGCGCCGCCCGGTCCGCGGCCGTCAGCTTGCGCTGCGCCGAGAACTGCGCCACCAGCGGCGCCAGCTGGCCGCCGAACAGGCGGTCCAGCAGGCTGCGGCTTTGCTGCGCCACCCAGTCCTGGCGCGCCAGCAGCGGCCGGTAGAGGAAGCGCCGACCGTCCTTGTCGGCCGCCACCGCGCCCTTGGCCAGCAGGCGTCCGAGCAGGGTCTTGACCGTGCTCAGCTGCCAGGCCACCTTGCCGGTCAGGCGCGTCGCCACCTCGTCGGCCGACAGCGGCTGCTCGGTCCACAGCACCTCCATCACCTGCGCCTCGGCGTCGCTGATCATGATTCAACTACACGTGTAAACATGAATGCATTTACGCATGTAGTCGAAGTCAATGCAGCGCGGGCTAACCCGGACGCCTGCCCCTCCCTACACTCCCGCCCTGCGCCGACCCAGAGCCTCCATGACCCGCCCGATCCGCTCCACCTACGAAGACTTCATGCGCCATGTGCGCGACACCGGCGTGCTCAAGAGCGACCGCACCGGCACCGGCACCCGCTCGGTGTTCGGCTACCAGATGCGCTTCCCGCTGAGCGACGGCTTTCCGCTGGTGACGACGAAGAAGGTGCACTGGAAGAGCATCGTGCTGGAGCTGCTCTGGTTCCTGCGTGGCGACTCCAACGTGAAGTGGCTGCAGGAGCGCGGCTGCACGATCTGGGACGAATGGGCACGTGACGATGGCGAGCTCGGCCCGGTCTACGGCGTGCAATGGCGCAGCTGGCCCAAGCCCGATGGCGGCCATGTCGACCAGATCGCCGAGCTGATCGCGCAGATCAAGTCCAACCCCGACAGCCGCCGGCTGATCGTCTCGGCCTGGAACGTCGCCGAACTGCCGCAGATGGCGCTGATGCCCTGCCACGCGCTATTCCAGTTCTATGTCGCCGAGGGCCGCTTGAGCTGCCAGCTCTACCAGCGCAGCGCCGACATCTTCCTGGGCGTGCCGTTCAACATCGCCAGCTACGCGCTGCTCACGCACATGATCGCGCAGCAGTGCGATCTGCAGCTCGGCGACTTCATCTGGACCGGGGGCGACTGCCACCTCTACAGCAACCACGCCGAGCAGGTCGAGACCCAGCTGGCGCGCACGCCCTACCCGTTCCCCGAGCTGGCGATCCGGCGCCGTCCGGCGTCGATCTTCGATTACGAGTTCGACGATTTCGAGCTGCTCGACTACCAACACCATCCGCTGATCAAGGCGCCGGTCGCGGTATGACCGACATCGTGCTCGTCGCGGCGCTGGGTCGGCGGCGCGAGATCGGCGCCGGCAACGCGCTGCTCTGGCACCTGCCCGAGGACCTCGCGCACTTCAAGGCCATCACCCTGGGCAAACCGGTGCTGATGGGTCGCAAGACCTGGGAGTCGCTGGCCGCGCTTCCGGCCCCTGCCCGGCCGGCGCAACCTGGTGCTGACGAGGGGAGCGTCGATCGACGGCGCGGAGGTCGTGCGCTCGCTCGACGAGGCGCTGGCGCGCTGCGCCGACGCTTCCGAGCTTTGCGTCATCGGCGGTGCCGAGGTCTACGCGCTGGCGCTGCCGCGGGCGAAGCGGCTCGAGCTCACCGAGGTCGACGCCGAGTACCCGCTCGCCGACACCTGGTTCCCGCCGCTGCCCCTGCCGCTGCCGGAGGGTGATTGGCTGCAGTCGGCGCAGGGCCTGCGCTATCGATTTCACCGCCTGACGCTCCGCTGAGCCGGCCGGACATCCCCCGGGACCGAGCTGCAGCGCCGTCGCTCAGGCGATCGCGTGCAGGCGGGTGCCGACGGCGCCCGCCTCGGCCAGCTTGGGCACCTCGGGCAGCGCGGCCAGCAGCTGCATCGCGCCCTGGGCCTGCTGATCCAGGCTGGTCTTGAGCATCTTGATCGCGACGGCCGATTGCACGGTGCCGACTTCCATGCTGCTGGCGGCATGGACGGCGGGAACGGGAGCGAGCGAGCTCATGGACATCTCCAAGGGACTCCCTGCTCTATCGGCACCGACGCGGCCAACTCAAGGGCGGCCGTGTGAGCGATCTCACGCTGGCAGGCGGAAATGTGCGACCGTCTGCACCAGTTGGCCGGATTGCACCCGCAGGCTCTCGGCCGCGGCGGCCGCTTCCTCGACCAGCGCGGCGTTGGCCTGCGTGACCTGGTCGAGCTGGCCAACGGCCGCGCTGACCTGCTCGATGCCCAGGGTCTGCTGACTTGAGGCGCTGGAGATCTCGCCAATCAGCTGCGTGACCCGGCCCACCTGGCTGACGATGTCCTGCATCGAGCCGCCGGCCTCGCCGGCCTGGCGCCCGCCCTGCTCGACGGTCTCCGTGCTCTGACCGATCAGCTGTTTGATCTCGCGCGCCGCCTCGGCCGAACGCCCAGCCCGGCTGCGCACCTCGCCGGCCACCACGGCGAAGCCGCGGCCCGACTCGCCGGCGCGAGCCGCCTCGACGGCGGCGTTCAGCGCCAGGATGTTGGTCTGGAACGCGATGCCGTCGATGACGCCGATGATGTCGGCGATGCGGCGTGACGCGGTGCTGATGTCCTGCATGGTGCAAACGACGCGGCCGACGACCTCGCCACCGCGCGCCGCCGAGTCGCTGGCTGCCACCGCCACCTGATCCGCCTGGCGCGCCGATTCGGCGTTCTGCCGCACCGTCGCCGACAGCTCCTCCATCGACGCCGCGGTCTGCTGCAGATTGCTCGCCTGCTGCTCGGTGCGCTGGCTGAGGTCGGCATTGCCGTTGGCGATCTCCGCCGAGCCGGTGGCGATCGAGTCGGCGGCCGACCTGACCTGCTGCACGATGCCGGCCAGGCTGGTGTTCATCGCCTGCAGCGCGCGCATCAGGCGCGACAGCTCGTTGTCGCCTTGCACCTGCAGCTGCGTCGTCAGGTCGCCCTCGGCGACCCGCTCGGCCAGGCTGACAGCGCGGCTCAGCGGATCGGTGATGCTGTGCACCAGCGCGCGGCCGTAGAGCACCACGCCCACCAGCGCCACCAGCACGGCGGCGATCACCGCCTTCAGCATCAGTGCGTAGTTGTTATGCACTTCCTCGTAGGAGGCGCGGCCCTCGGCCGCGTAGGCCTGGTTGATCGCGCCGAGCGCCTTCTTCACGGCGGCGAACAGCGGTCGGGCCTTCTTCACGACGATGCTCTTGACCTCGACGAGATCGCCCTCCTTGAGCATGCTGATCGACGGATCAAGCGCGTCCTTGCGGTAGGCGGCCAGCGCCTGCCGGAAATCGCGGTAATGACCGTCGACGTCCGGGCTGCGGGCGATGGCATCGAAGCGCGCCAGGATCTGATCGATCTTCTGGCTGTTCTCGCCAACCACCCGGATGCTCTGCGCGATCACCTCGTCTTTCGGCGTCTGCAGCGCGGCGGCGACTTCCAGCCGGCTCTCCAGCGACAGCGACTCGACCTCGGCGATCAGCTGCGACGGCAGCGTGCGCTCCTGGTACATCTGCTCGGTGGACTTCACGCCCAGGCTGGTGCCACCCATGCCGATCAGGGTGCCCACCAGGATCACGCCGGCGAACAGCGCGATCATGAACCACAGGCGGGCGGCAACGGTGAATCGATTCATCGGTTTCTCTCCAAGGGCGCGCATTGTCGGCAGCCGGCGTCCGGCGCCGGTCTGCGTTTGCTCAAGTTTCGCCAGCCAACGCGAAGCTGACGCTGCGGGTCGTGAAAAAAAGCCGGCTCAAGGACGGAGCACGCGGGGCACCGGGTTCGGACGCAGCCGGAACGCGTCCGGCATGCCCGAGCCCAGCAGCGGCCTGAGATACAGCCGGAACGCGTCGGTGACGTCGGTGCCCGAGTCGCTGAGGAACTCGTCCTCCATCGTGCGCGTCTTGCCGGCCACCGCCTCCAGCGGCAGCAGCTCGTAGTCGGCCGAGTAGAAGCCGGTGCGCTTGATCGCCACCGAGCCGTTCTGCGTGCCCCACATCGCGTACTGCACCGCCTTCTCGCCGACCTCGCGCGCCTCGCGCTGGTCGACATCGGAGACGCAGCCGACGAAGCTGCGCTGCAGATAGCCGAAGGTGTCGCCGCGCACACGTTTGATCTTGAGTTTGGCCTTGATCTCCTCGCAAAGCAGGTCGGCCAGCGCCCCGGTGCCGGACAGCTGCACGTTGCCATGCGCATCCTTCTCGAGCTCCTTGGCCAGCTTGACCAGGATCGGCGTGCCCGAGGCGTCGCGGATGCCCTCGCTGACCGCGACCACGCAGCGGCCGTAGCGTTCCATCGTCGCCTTCACGTCGAGCAGGAAGCGCTCGATGTCGAACACCCGCTCCGGCACATAGATCAGGTGGGGGCCGTCATCGGGGAACTTCTTGCCCAGCGCGCTGGCCGCGGTCAGGAAGCCGGCATGCCGGCCCATCACGACGCCGATGTAGACGCCGGGCAGCGCCGCGTTGTCGAGGTTGGCGCCGGCAAACGCCTGGGCGACGAAGCGCGCCGCGCTGGGGAAACCCGGCGTGTGGTCGTTCAGCACCAGGTCGTTGTCGATGGTCTTGGGGATGTGGATGCAGCGCAGCGGGTAACCCGCCGCCTTCGCCTCCTCGGCGACGATGCGGATGGTGTCCGAGCTGTCGTTGCCGCCGATGTTGAAGAAATGCTCGATGCCATGCGCCTTGAGCACCTTGAACATTTCGCGGCAGTAAGCCAGGTCCGGCTTGTCGCGCGTGCTGCCCAGCGCCGCCGCCGGCGTGCCGGCGACCAGTTCCAGGTTGTGGCTGGTCTCCTGCGTGAGGTCGACGAAGTCCTCGTTGACGATGCCCTTCACGCCATGCCGTGCGCCGTAGACGCGGGTGATGGCGAGGTGACGGCGCGCTTCGAGCACCACGCCGACCAGGCTCTGGTTGATCACCGCGGTGGGGCCGCCGCCCTGGGCGACGAGGATCTTGCCGGTGGACATCGGGACCTTCTCCAGGTTCAGGGCAGGGGCTGGCCGCGCGCGGCCACGTAGAGGCGATACCAGTCGTCGCGCGACAGCTCGATGGCCGTGGCGCGGCTGCAGGCGCGGATGCGCGCCAGATTCGTCGTGCCGATCACCGGCTGGATGCCGGCCGGGTGGCGCATCAGCCAAGCCAGCAGCACCGCCTCGCGCGGCTCTCCCAGGCGCGCGGCGATCGCCGCCAGTTCGGCGGCGCCCGGCGTAGCCGGCTGCTCGAAGGCGCCTTTTGCCAGCGCTCCCCAGGCCTGCAGCTGGACGCTGCCGTCGAGTAGTCCGGTCCAAGCGGCCCAGGCGGCGCTGCCGGCCTGCTGATCGCTGTTGAAGGTGGTCGTCGCGTCCAGCCAGTCGCGCTTCGCCAGGCTCATCTCCAGCTGGTTGACGAGCAGCGGCATCAGCAGCGCCCGCTGCAGCGCCTGCAGCCCCGGGCCATGCAGATTGGAGACGCCAAAGTGGCGGACCTTGCCGCTGGCCTGCAGGCGCACGAAGACCGCAGCGACCTCCTCCGCCTGCATCAAGGGGTCGGGCCGGTGCAGCAGCAGGATGTCCAGGTGATCGGTGTGCAGCCGGCGCAGGCTGGCGTCGACCGCCTGCTCGATGTAGGCGGCGCTCCAGTCATAGCGGCCGGGAGCCTGCGCGTCGGCAAAGCGGATCGCGCACTTGCTCTGCAGCAGCAGCCGCTCGCGCAGGCTGGGGCTGCGCCGGAACAACTCGCCGAAGCTTTGCTCGGCCTTGCCGCGGGTGTAGATGTCGGCGTGGTCGAACAGCGTGATACCGGCTTCCAGCGCGGTCTCGACGACGGCCTGCGCGCGATCGACCTCGACGGCCGCCAGCGGCGCCTCGTCCCAGCCGCCACCCAGTCCCATGCAACCCAGCACCAGGCGGCTGGCGCCGGGCAGATGCTGCCGCAGCGGAAACGAAGCCGGCATCAGCAGCCCTGCCCGACGGCGATACCGCGCAGGAAGGCCCGGCGCGCCTCGCCGGCCTCGATGGCGCGGGCGACACGGCGTTCCTGGCGCTCGGCGCCGCTGAGCTTCCTGACCCAGCCACGGAACGGCACCGCGCCCTCGGCAGCGCGGGTCAGCGCCTTGCCGACCTCGGCCTGGCCGCGCGCCGCGGCGTCCGGCTTGGGTTCGGGTGGCGCGTCCAGGTCCGGACCCAGCACCTCGGTCAGGGCGCTGACCGCGGCGCCGAGTGCCGCGCAGTCGCGGGGCGCCGGCAGCGCGTAGGGGGCGTCCTGCGCCTGTTGCAGCAGCGGCGGGATCTCGGCCTTGACGACATTCAGGTCGCGCAGCGGCGTGGTCGCCGCGTCGCCGACCTGGCGACCGGTGGACGAACAGCCGGCGATGAGCAGCGCGGCGGCAAGCAGGAGGGGTGTCGCTTTCATGGTCGGCAGGATAGCGGCGCTCGCGCTTGATGCAGCGCAAGTCCGGCGCGATTGCCGCACAGACAGGCGGCCACAACTGCGCAGAATCGCCCAGCCATGAAACCGCATCCGACACCGATCTGGCATGCGCTGCAGGCCGAGCAGTTGCTTGCCGAGCTCGGCGCCGACCGCGAGCGCGGGCTGTCGGCCGCCGCGGTTCACGAGCGCCAGCAGCGCCTGGGCACCAATGCACTGCCCGAGGCGCCGCCGCGGCCGCTCTGGCGGACCCTGCTGCGCCAGTTGCGCAGCCCGCTAGTCGCCATCCTCGGCCTCGCCGCGCTGCTCGCCCTGGCGCTCGGGCATCATGCCGACGCCCTCGTCATCGTCGCCGTGGTCGCGATCAACAGCCTGCTCGGCGCCTTCCAGGAGGGTCGTGCCGAGCGCTCGATGGCCGCGCTGCGCCGACTCGCCGCACTGCAGGTGCGCGTGCTGCGCGGTAGGAGCGAGCAACTGATCGCGGCCCACGAGCTGGTGCCTGGGGATCTGCTGCTGCTCGCCACCGGCGACGCGGTGGCCGCCGACGCCCGTCTGATCGAGGCCGCCCAGCTTCAGTCGGCCGAGGCGGCGCTGACCGGCGAATCGGTGCCGGTGACGAAGAACGCCGCTACCCTGCCCGAAGCCTGCGCGCTGGCCGACCGCCACAACATGGTCTATGCCGGCACGCAGATCGCCAGCGGCCGCGGTCGCGCGGTGGTCGTGGCCATCGCCACGCAGACCGAGGTCGGCCGCATCGCCCGCCTGACTCAGCAGGCCGAGGAGCCGGCGACGCCGCTGGAGCGGCGCCTGGCCAGCTTCGGCCGCGCCCTGGTCGCAGCTGCGCTGGGCCTGTTCGTGCTCGTGCTGCTGCTCGGTCTGTGGCGGCAGATCCCCCTGCCCCAGCTGCTGATGGTGGCGATCAGCCAGATCGTCTCGATGGTGCCCGAGGGGCTGCCGGTGGCGATGACGATCGCGCTGGCCGTCGGCATGCAGCGCATGGCGGCGCGCGGCGCGATCATCCGCCGCCTCGCCGCGGTCGAGACCCTGGGCTCGACAACGGTGATCTGCAGCGACAAGACCGGCACGCTGACGCGCAATGAGATGACGGCGCAGCGACTCTGGCTGCCCGCACATGGGGACGCCGGTCGCTGGCTGCAGGTCGAGGGCCAAGGCTATGCACCGCAGGGCCGGCTGCTGGAGCAGGGTCAGCCGGTGACCAACGATGCGGGGCTGACCCGTCTGCTCGAAGCCGCCGCGCTGTGCAACGACGCCGCGCTGCTGCCGCCCGAGGACGATCGCGCCGCCTGGGGCTTGCTCGGCGACCCCACCGAGGCGGCGCTGCTGGCGCTGGCCGCCAAGGGCGGCGTCGACATCGAGGCGCTGCGCCGCGCGCTGCCTCGCAGCGCCGAACTGCCGTTCGACGCCGATGCCAAGCTGATGGCCAGCTGGCATGAGGGACGCGTCTGCATCAAGGGTGCGCCCGAGGCGCTGCTGCGGCTCTGCGATGGAAACAACGCCACGGTCCAGCAGGCAGCCCAGCAAGCGGCCAGCCGCATGGCCGGCGACGCACTGCGCGTGCTCGCCTTTGCCGAGCTGGACACTGCCGACCCTGCGCAAGGCTTTGCCGGACTGCGCGTTGCCCGCCTGCTCGGCCTGGTCGGGCAAATCGACCCACCGCGCGACGAAGCGCGCGCCGCGGTCGCCGACTGCGCCCGCGCCGGCGTGCGCACCCTCATGGTCACCGGCGACCACAAGCTGACCGGCTTAGCGATCGCCCGCCAGCTCGGCATCGCCGGGCCCGAGGACCGCGCGGTGGACGGGGAGGAACTGGAGCGCCTCGGCGAGGCCGAGCTGCACGCGGCCCTGCCTGGCATCGCGGTGTTCGCCCGCGTACAGCCGGCGCAAAAGCTGCGCATCGTCGAGGCGCTGCAGGCCCAGGGCGAGGTCGTCGCGATGACCGGCGACGGCGTCAACGACGCGCCGGCGCTGGCGCGCGCCGATGTCGGCGTGGCGATGGGCCGCAGCGGCACCGAGGTCGCCAAGAGCGCGGCCAAGATCGTGCTCGCCGACGACAACTTCAGCACCCTGGCCCAGGCCATCGAGCAGGGCCGGGTGGTCTACGCGAACCTGAAGAAGGTCATCCTCTACCTGCTCGCCACCTCGATGGCCGAACTGCTGCTCCTGCTGCTCGCCTTGATCGGCGGCTTTCCGCTGCCGCTGGCGGCGGTGCAGATCCTCTGGATCAATATCGTCACCGAGGGCACCGTGACGGTGAACCTGGTGATGGAACCGCCCGACGGCGGCGAGATGCGCCGCCCGCCGCTGGCCCACGACGAGCGCCTGCTCGACGCCACGATGCTGCGCCGCATCGCCTTGATGACACCGGCGATCGCGCTGGCCAGCTTTGTGTGGTTTTGGGCTCGTCTGGAAGCGGGGGTTCCTGAGGCCCTGGTGCGCACCGAGACCTTCACGCTGCTGGCAGCCTGCCAGTGGTTCAACGTGCTGAACTGCCGCTCGGCGACGCGCTCCGCGCTCCGCCTGGACCTGCTGCGCAACCCCTGGCTGGCCGGCGGCCTGCTGATCAGCGTTGCGTTGCAGGCCGCGGTTCTCTATGTGCCGGTGCTGAACCGCTGGTTCCACACCCAGCCGCTGCCGGCCGGCACGCTGCTGGCGCTGCTCGCGGTGGCCAGCAGCGTGCTCTGGGTGGAGGAGGCCCGCAAGCTGCTGGCACGGCGCAGGAGCCCGCCTTGACGGCCCTGCTGCTGCAACTGCTGGTTTGCGCGCTGGTCATCGGTCTGGCTGGTCAGCGCCTGTGCGTCAGCGGCGAACGCCTGGCCGCACTGCTCGGCCTGTCCGGCGGCTGGATCGGCCTGGCCTTGCTGGCCACCGTGACCTCGCTGCCCGAGCTGGCGGCCGGCATCAGCGCCGTGACCTGGGTCGGCGCGCCCAATTTGGCGGTGGGCAATGCGCTGGGCGCCTGTGTGTTCAATCTGCTGTTCCTCGCCGTCATCGAGCTGCTGCAGCCGGAGCCGCTGTACCGCCGCGCGGCCGCCTCGCATCTGCTTGCCGCCGCCTTTGGCGTGTTGATGCTCGGCCTGCTGCTGCTTGGCCTGGCGCTGGGCTCGCGCCTGCCGGCGCTGTTCGACATCGGCTGGACCAGCCCGCTGCTGCTTGCGCTCTACCTGCTGGCGCTGCGCGGCCTGTTCCAGCAGGAGCGAGCCACGCCAGTCGTCGACCGTGGCGAGGGGCGGCTTGGCTCGGAACTGCTGCGCTTCGGCTTGGCCGCGCTGGCGGTGCTGGCCGCCGGGTTCTGGCTGCCCGGCGTCGCCGACGGTCTGGCCGCACAGCTCGGCTGGAACCGCAGCTTTGCCGGCACCTTGGCGATGGCCCTGCTGACCACACTACCCGAGTTGGCCGTGACCCTGGCCGCGCTGCGCCTAGGCCAGCTCGACATGGCGGTCGGCAATCTGCTCGGCAGCAGCCTGTTCAATCTGGTCGTCATCGCCGTCGACGATCTGGCCTACCGCGGCGGTGCCTTGCTGGCCGCTGTCTCGCCGCTGCACGCGGTCAGCGCCGCGGTGGCCCTGATGATGACGGCCTTGGTGATGATCGGCCTGATCCTGCGCCCGGCCGGGCTGTTTGCGCACCGCTTAAGCTGGATCGGCATCGCGCTGATTGCCACATACCTGGCCAATGCGCTGTTCGTGTTCCTGCACGGCGGCTGACGACAATGAGGAGACGCAATGTTCCTGAACTTCATCGGCGCCGCGCGCCAGGTCACCGGCTCGTGTTTCCTGGTGGAAAGCGAGGACCTGCGCTTCCTGGTCGATTGCGGCATGTTCCAGGGCGGCCGCACGACGCGGGCGCAGAACCTGCAGCCCTGGCCCTTCGATCCACGCAAGCTCGACTTCGTCCTGCTGACCCACGGTCATATCGACCACAGCGGTCTGCTGCCCCGCTTGTGTGCGCATGGTTTCAAGGGACCGATCTACTGCACCGCGGCCACCGCCGACCTGCTGGCGGTGATGCTGCTCGATTCCGCCTTCATCCAGGAGAGCGAGTGGGCACGCGCGCAGCGCCGCCGCGAGCGCGCCGCCGCGCCGCTGCTTTACACGGTGCGCCAGGCCGAGGAAAGCCTGGAACAGCTGCAGGCGGTCGGCTACGACGAGGAGCTGCAGCCCCACCCGCGTCTGCGCGTGCGCTTCCGCGAGGCCGGCCACATCCTCGGCTCGGCCAGCCTGGAGCTCTGGCTGCAGGAGGGCGTGCGTGAGCGCAAGCTGGTGTTCAGCGGCGACCTCGGACAGCCGGGCCGACCGGTGGTGCGAGACCCGGTGCGCATCGACGACGCCGAGCTGCTCGTCGTCGAGTCGACCTATGGCAATCGCCTGCACCGGCCGATGCAGGAGACGATCGAGGAACTCGTCGAGGTCATCGACGACACGCTGCAACGCCGCCAGGGCAACATCATCATCCCGGCGTTCGCGCTCGGCCGCACCCAGGAGCTGCTGCAGCTGCTCGCCGAGCTGTGCAAGCAGGGCCGGCTGCCGCGACTGCAGGTGTTCGTCGATTCGCCGATGGCCGACAAGGTAACCGCCATCACCTGGAAGCACCGCGAGCTGCTCGACGACGCGGCGCGGCAGATGCTGGACGGCGGGCACGGCCTGTCCCGCTGGCTAGACCTGCGCTTCACGAAGTCGGTCGATGAGTCGATGGCGCTGAACCGCGTCAAGGCCGGCGCCATCATCGTCTCGGCCAGCGGCATGTGCGACGCCGGCCGCATCAAGCACCATTTGCGCCAGCACCTCGGTCGCAAGGAGAGCGCCATCGTCATCATCGGCTACCAGGCCGAGGGCACGCTCGGTCGCCAGCTGGTCGACGGCGCCAAGCGGGTGCGCCTGTTCGGCGAGGAGCACAAGGTGCGTGCCAGCATCCACACCATCGGCGGCCTGTCGGCGCATGCCGACCGCGACGCGCTGCTCGCCTGGCTGCGCGGCTTCAAGAAACCGCCGGCGCGGACCTTCGTCGTGCACGGTGAAACCGAGACCGCGCAGGGCTTTGCCGAGACCGTCCATGCCGAACTCGGCTGGCGCGCCGAAGCGCCGGCGCCGGGCTCGCGCTACCAGCTCTAATCGCGGCTTTCACCCGCCCTGCCCCGCACCGTGCAAATCGCCACCTGGAACGTCAACTCGCTCGCCGTCCGTCTGCCGCAGCTGCTCGCCTGGCTGCAGGCCAACCCGGTCGACGCCCTGGTGCTGCAAGAGACCAAGCTGACCGACGACAAGTTCCCGGTTGCCGAGATCGAGGCCGCCGGCTACCAGGTCAGCTTTCACGGTCAGAAGACCTACAACGGCGTTGCGCTGCTCAGCCGCACCGAGCATGACGACGTGCTGATGAACATTCCTGGCTTCGCCGACGAGCAGGCTCGGGTGATCAGCGGCACGGTCGACGGCGTGCGTGTCATCGGCGGCTATTTCCCGAACGGTCAGGCGCCGGACAGCGACAAGTTCGTCTACAAGATGGCCTGGCTGGACGCGCTGCGCGCCTACGTGGCTCAACAGCTCGCCCAGTACCCGGCGCTGGTGCTGCTCGGCGACTACAACATCGCGCCCGAGGACCGCGACGTGTACGACCCGGTGGCCTGGGCCGGCCAGATCCATTGCACGCCTGAGGAGCGCGCGCAGTTCCAGCAGCTGCTGGGCCTGGGCCTGGTTGACGCGTTCCGCCTCTTTGAGCAGGCGCCCAAGTGCTGGTCCTGGTGGGATTACCGCAACCTCGCGTTCCGCAAGAACCAGGGCCTGCGCATCGACCACATCCTGGTCAGCGCGGAGCTGAAGGATCGCGTCAGCGCCTGCGTGATCGACAAGGCGCCGCGTAAGAACGAACGGCCCAGCGACCATGCGCCGGTGATCGTCACGCTGGACGCCTGAGATGAGCGACGACACCCTCGCCGACTGGCTGGCCGCCGAGGCCGCACTGCTGCAGCGCCAGCGTGACCGGGGCCAGCCGGCCACGGGCGGCTTGGGTGATGCGCTGCGCCTGAGCCGGCTCAGCGGCATCGAGCAGCTGCGGCTGATGATCGACGGCGAGATGCCGGTGCCGCCGATCGCGCACACGATGGACTTCTGGCTGCTTGAGGTCGCTGAGGGCCGCGCCGTGTTCCAGGGAGCACCGCAGTTCAAGCACTTCAACCCGATCGGTTCCGTGCACGGCGGCTGGTTCGCGACCCTGCTGGACTCGGCGCTGGGCTGCGCCGTGCACAGCACGCTGCAGGTCGGCGAGCGCTACACGACGCTCGAGCTGAAGCTGAACCTGGTCCGCGCCATCGCGGACGGCGAACCGCGGCGCCTGCGCGCGATCGGCACGGTGCGCCATCGCGGCCGCCAGATGGCCACCGCCGAAGCCGACCTGCTCGGACCCGACGGCAAGCTGTACGCGCACGGCAGCACCACCTGCCTGGTGTTCCCGCCGCGCTTCAGCGCAGGCTGAAGCACGCTCAGCGCGGCGCCGGCTCGGCGATCGCCGCCCGGGCGCCGGCCTGCTGCGCCGCCAGCAGGACCTGCAGTTGTGCCGGCGGCAGCGGCAGCGACAGGCCGAAGCCCTGGTACAGATCACAGTCCAGCTCGCGCAGGCACTCCCAGTCGCTGGCGCGTTCGACGCCCTCGGCGACCACGCGCATGCCCAGTGCGTGAGACAGCCGGATCACCGATGCGACGAGCAGGCGTGCGTCGGCGCTGCGCGCCACGCCGTGGATGAAGAGGCGGTCGATCTTGAGCTTCTGGCAGCGCAGTCGGCGCAGATAGGCCAGCGAGCTGTAACCGGTGCCGAAGTCGTCGATGGCCAGCGCGTAGCCGCGCTGCTGCAGCTGCACCACCAGCGAGTCCGGCGCGTCCAGGTCCTCGAACAAGGTGCCCTCCGTGAGCTCGAACTCCAGCTGCGCCGGCCCCAGGTCCAGCCGCTCCAGCGCCGCCAGCAGCTGCTCGCGGTGCAGCGGCTGCCGGCATTGCCGCGACGACAGGTTCAGCGCCACCGGCGGCGGCTGCAGGCCGGCGTCGCGCCAGCGCTGCAGGTCAGCGGCCAACACCTCCAGTGAGTTCAGGCTGAGCTCGACGATCAGGCCGGTGCTCTCGGCGATCGGGATGAATTCCCCCGGCGACACCGCGCCACGCCGCGGATGAGGCCAGCGCGCCAGCGCCTCCAGGCCGCAGATGCGCCCGTGGGCGTCGAACAGCGGCTGATAGGCCAGCTGCAGCTGGCGCTCCGCCAGCGCGTCGCGCAGCTCCTGTTCCAGCGCGATGCGCTCGCGCAGCGCCTCGCCCAGCTCGGCCGAAAACAGCTGGTAGCCGTCCTTGCCGATGCGCTTGGCCTGGTACATCGCGGCGTCGGCGGCGCGCATCGCGTCACTGGCCTGCTGCGCATGTGCCGGCAGCAGCGCCACGCCGACCGAGACATGCACCGGCAGCTCGGCACCCTCCGGCCGGGGCAGTTCGCTGACCAGGCGGGCGGCGACGGCGGCGGCAAGCTGCTCGTCGACCGGCGCCGCCAGCAGCAGCGCAAACTCGTCGCCGGCCAGGCGCGCCGCCCGATCGCCGCTGCGGCATTGCGCGCGCAGCAGCGCGGCGACACGGCGCAGCACGCGGTCGCCGGCCAGATGGCCATGGCTGTCGTTGATCTGCTTGAAGTTGTCCAGGTCGATGAAAAGAAGCGCCGCCGGCCGCTCGCCGCAGCGCGCCGCCGCCTGCTCGAGCGCGACGCGGAACGACTCGCGGTTTGGCAAACCGGTCAGCGGGTCGTGGTGCGCCAGGTGCAAGGTGCGGCGCTCGGCCTCGCGCACGCTGGCACGCAGGCGACGCGTCAGCAGCCAGGCCAGCAGCAGCGCCGCCAGCAGCATCACCGCGGCGCTGCCGACGAAGCGCAGCAGGTCCTCCCAGACACCGACGCGGCTGGCGCGCACCAGCAGGCGACCGACCGGCTCCTGCTTGACGCTCACCGTGACGCTGAACGCGAACTCGCCGGCCCAGGCATGCAGCGGGTGGCGCTGGCTGCGCTCGTCGCGGTACTCGGCCAACAGCCGGTCGCCCAGGGCGAACAGCCTGGCCTGCTCGATCGCCGGCACGCTGCGCAGCGCGCCCAGGATCTCATCGGCCTCGCCACCGGCGTCGAAAACCACGGTGGCCGCCGCGTTGTCGGCCACGATGCGCGCCTGGATCTGCAACGACTCGCGGAATCGGCTTTCCAGCTGCGCGTACTGCGCCAGGCCGAGCAGCAGCAGGAACAGCAGCAGCGCAGCGGCGGCCAGCAGCACCTCGGCACGCGCCGCCAGCGGCAGCGCGGGGACGGCGCTCGGCGGGCGCGGTTCCATTCAAGTCCTTCGCACGTAGCGCGCCAGGCGCAGCAGGCGGGCGCTGAACTCGATGCCGGCGCGCCGCGCCGCGTCCAGGTCGATGTCGAACACGACGCGTCCGTCCTCGATCAGCAGGCTGAGCATCAGGCCGCGGTCGGGTTGCAGGCCTTCCTCGCCGACCAGCAGGATGCCGGCCCCGGCGCCAGGCGCCGCCGCACCGAGCAGCGCGACATGGCAACCACCCAGGGCCCGCGTGCGCTGGCTGCGCACGCGAAGCGGCCGCGCGCCGACGGCCTGGCCGTCCAGCGGCAGTAGGCGCTGCGCCAGCTCACCGTCGTCGAGCAGGCAGAGCTGCAGCGCCTGGCCCTCGGCAAGCTGGGCCGCCGGCCATTCGACGAAACGCAGCACCTTGACCAGCACCTGCGCCTTCAGCTCGGCCGGCGATTGCTGCGCCCAGGCCGCCTGGCCCTGCTGCAGCAGCAGGGCGGCTAGCAGCCCGGCGACGCGCTTCAGAGCCACCATTGCCAGTCCAGGCGCAGGCTGCGCCGCGGCTGCGGCACGCGCTGCAGCGCCTCGTTCTCCGGCCCCGCCGGGTCGAAGAGCTGACGGTCGGCCAGGTTCAGCACCCGCAGCGCCAGGTTGTGCGCGCCAGGCTGCCAGCGCAGTGCCAGGTTGGCCGAGGCCTGCGCCCCCACGGCCACCCTGCCCTCGCGCCGGCCCTGGGCCTGCCACTCCAGGCCCAGGCTCCAGGCCGGGTCCAGAGGTGCTATCCAATGCCCCTTGAGCAGCCAGCGCGGCGAGTTGCTGAGTCGGCCGGCGGCGTCGCGCGCATCGATCAGCGACAGGTCAAGCCGCCACTCGGCGCCGCCGCCGAGCCGCTGGCGCAGGCCGAGGTCCAGGCCGCGGCTGCGCAGGCCGGCGAGGTTCTGGTAGCGCAGCAGCTCGCTGCCGGGCACGCGGTCCAACTCGATCAGCTGGCGCAGGCGCATCGAGTAGGCGCCAACGCTGATCGCCGTGGTCTCGTCCAGCGCGCGCTCCCAGCTGAGCTCCGCCGATCGCAGGCGCTCGGGGCTGAGATCCGGGCTGGCCAGCTGCGTGTAACCGTCGCCGTAATGCAGCTCGGCCAGGTTGGGGGCGCGGAACGCCCGCCCCGCCATCAGCTTCAGCGACTCGTGGGCGCGCGGCCGCCAGACCAGCGCCAGGCGCGGCGACCATTGCGGCGAGAAGCCGCGGATATGGTCGACACGCAGCCCGCTGCTCAGCTGCCATTGCCCGGACAGCCGCCACTGGTCCTGCAGGAACAGCCCGACCCGCTGGCTGCTGGCGCGGCTGTCCAGGTAGACGCTGGGCGGAGCGACGTCGAAGTTCCGCTGCAGCCCGCGCGTCACCCAGCGCGCGTCGGCGCCGAGCTGCAACTCGTGATTCAGCCAGCCGCGCCATTGCAGGCGCGTGTCCAGGTTCCAGGCCAGCGAGCTCGCCTCGTCGCGGTTCAGCAACCCGTCTTCGTAGCGGTAATCGCCTTCAAAGCCGGAGGCGGCGACGCCCAGCCGCAGGCTGCGGCGAAGCGCCCGGCTCCAGTCCTCCTCGTAGCCGAGCTCGGCATAGGCATAGCGGTCGCGGAAGCGCGTGCCAGCCGCGCCGACCAGGGTCCCATAGGGCGCGGTGGCCAGGTCCTTGTCGCGCTGCAGCCCGCCCAGCGCCGCTCGCCAGCTGCCGACGCGGTACTTGGCGAACACGCTGGCCTGGCGCAGGCCGTCGAGGCCACGGATACGGCCGCCGAGCTCGGGCAGATCCAGGTCCTCGCCGTCGCTGCGCTGCAGCTGCGCGCCGACGAACAGGTCGCCGGCGCCGTGTGCGCCGTACTGCAGCAGCGCGCGCCGGCTGCCGAAGCTGCCCACGCTGGCCTGTGCGCGCAGGCCCGGCGCGTCAGCGCCATCCAGGGTGACCAGGTTGACGACGCCGAGCAGCGCATTGGCGCCATAGACCGAGGAGCTGGGTCCGTAGACCAGCTCGAGACGCTTGACCCATTCAGCGGCCAGCGGGAACTCGCTGTCCGGCAACGCCTGGTCGTAGAGCGCGTCGTTGACGCGGAAGCCGTCGATGGTGACGAGCAGGCGGGCGTTGTAGTCGCCGGGCCGGTTCAGCCCGCGCAGGCCGACCGCGATGTACTGCCGAGTGTGGCCCAGGTGCACGCCGGGCAGCCGGCCGAGCATCTCGGCAACGCTCTGATGACCGAGCAGGCCGGCTTCGCGCTGGCCAAACACCGCCACCGGCGCCGGCGCGTCGAGCAGGCTTTGCGCGTAGCGCGACGGCCCCTCGACCTCGCGGCGCAGCAGGCCCTCAAGCTCATCGTCGGCCGGGTTGGCGGCCTGTGCCGGCGCCAGACCGTGCAGCACTCCCAAGAGCAGACCCAGCAACAAGGGAGGGAGCATGGTGGTTGTCATCGTCGCGAGCCTATGGCCGCCCCATGCTAGTACGCGCTGACGAGGCCCGGGACCGCGGGTCGTGAAGCCGCAACGCTAGGGCTGCCGCGCTTGCAGACTCTCATGCATCGCGTCACGCAGTTCAGCCCAGTTGTAGCTGGCCTGGGCTGCGAGCAGTCCGGCCCGTCCGAACACCGGGCTGAGGCCATAGCGCGCCAACGCCGGCGGCAGTGCCTCGCCGCAGATCGCGCCCGCCAGCCACTCCCCCGCCAGCGTCGTCGGCGCGACCCCATGACCGCCGAAGGCCTGCGCGTACCAGAGTCCGCGGGCAAGCTGGCCGACCTGAGGCATCTGGTGCCGGGCGTAGCTCATCAGCCCGCCCCAGGCATGGCTGACCTCGATCCCCTGCAGCTGCGGGTAGACCTTCAGCAGGTCGCGCCGCAGCAGTGCGGCGATGCGCTCCGGCTCGCGCTCCAGGATGCTGATGCGGCCGCCCCAGAGGATGCGGCCCCCGTCCTGCGGGCCCAGGCGGCGGTAGTAGTCGAAGGCGAGGCGGTTGTCATAGAGCGCCGCGTCGCAGCGGATCGGCTGCTGCGACCCGCTCAGCGGCGCCGTCGTCATCACATAGGTCGCGATCGGCAGCCGGGCCCGCTCCAGCGCCGGCAGCACCCGGCGCAGGTAAGCACCGCCGGCGACCACCAGGCGATCGGCGCGCAGCATGCCGCCGCAATCGGTATGCAGGCGCCAGCCGTCGCCATCGGGCTCGACGCGTCGGACCGCGGTCCGCTCATGCACCCGTCCGCCGCCGGCGACGATGGCGGCCGCCAGGCCGCGGGCGTAGGCCAGCGGATGAAAGTGGAACGCATCGGGCTCGAACAGCGCGCCGCCATAGCGGCTGCTGTCCAGCCACCGGCGGACCTGCTCGCGTCCGATCGCCTGCCACTCGACGCCAAAGGACTCGCGAAGCAATGCCGCCTGGGCTGCCATCGCGGCCCGCGAGCGGGGTGTGTCAAACCAGTCCAGCCAGAGCGCGCCGCCGTCGACGCGCTCGCAGGCGATGGCATGCCGATCGATGCGCTCGCGAATGCGCGCCACGGCGCTGCGCGTGCCGTCATACAGCGCCCGGGCCGCCTCGGCGCCGACCTCGCGCAACAGGGCCTCGGGGCCGCGGCTGAAGCCGCCGAAGACGAAGCCGCCGTTGCGGCCGCTGGCGCCGTGGCCGACCGTCTCGTCTTCGAGCAGGGCCACACCCGATCGGCCTCGCTCCTGCAAGCTGGCGGCGACACCCAGGCCGGCGAAACCGCCGCCGATGACCGCGGTCTCCACCTCGAGGCGGGCACCCGCGAGCGGGGCGAAAGCCAGCGGCTCGGCGCTCGCTTCGTAGTAGCTTGTCAACATCGTTCCAGTGTCGCCGCAGGGGAATTCCGGAGGACCTGCGCCATCGCGGCAGGGCCATGATGCGGCCATGCGTCTGTCGATCACCGTCCTGCTGCTGTTGCCGCCGGGCTTGCTGGCTCAGCCTGCGAGCGAAGTGCAGCTGCACTACCAGGAGCGCCCGCCTTACTACCAGACCCATGGTGACGGCCCGCAGGGCCTGGTCATCGGGCCCCTGCGCCAGGCGCTGCGCGTCAGCGGCCTGCCGCACCGCTTCGAGAGCACGCCGGCGTTGCGTCAGCTGCAGCTGATCGAACAGGGTGACGCGCTGGTCTGCGGTATCGGCTGGTTTCAGAACCCGGAGCGGGCCGCCAAGGGCCGCTTCAGCAAGCCGCTCTACCAGGATCGACCGATGGCGATGCTGGTGCGCGAGCAACTCGGCTGGAACCACCCGCGCTCGATGGCGGAGGCGCTGGGCGATGTGCAGGCCCGCTTGCTGATCAAGACCGGCTATTCCTACGGACCGGCCTTCGATCGCCTGCTGGCAGCACGTCAGCAGCCGGCGCTGACGATCACCGGCGAGATGGCGACCACCGTGCGCATGCTGGCGGGCGACCGCGCCGACTGGACGCCGATGGCGCCTGAGGAAATCGAGGCGGAACTGGCCAGCGGCACGACCGGACTGCGCATGCTGGCTTTCAGCGATGCGCCGCCGGGCAACCGGCGCTACCTCTACTGCAACAAGGCGGTGCCGGAGGCGTGGCTGCAGAAACTCGACGCGGCGCTACCCAGCCTGCCGGAACCGCCCAAGCGCTAGCTAGGGACGCAACGCGCCGGCCTCACGCGCCAGTCGCGTGATGCGCGGCCAGTCGCCTGCCTGCATCGCGTCCTTCGGCGTCAGCCAGGAGCCGCCGCAGACGCGCACATTCGGCAGCGCCAGGAACTGCGGCGCGGTGTCCGGCGTGATGCCGCCGGTCGGGCAGAACACGATGTCGGGAAACGGACCGGCCAGGCCTTTGAGCAGATTGACGCCACCGACCGCGGTGGCCGGGAACAGCTTCAGGAAACGGTGGCCCGCATCGTTGGCGCGCATCACCTCCGAGGCCGAGCTGACGCCGGGCAGTAGCGGCAGGCCGGCGGCCTGACAGGCGGCGGACAGCGACTCCGTGAAGCCCGGGCTGACCGCGAACGCGGCGCCGGCCCGCTTCACGGCCTGGGCGTCGGCCGCGGTGCGCAGCGTGCCGGCGCCGACGATGGCGTCGGGCACGGCACGCGCCATCGCCTCGATGGCCTGCAACGCCACCGGCGTGCGCAGCGTCACCTCGAGCACGCGCACGCCGCCCTCGACCAGGGCTCGCGCCAGCGGCACCGCATGGGCGAGGTCCTCGATGACGATGACGGGAATGACGGGGCCGTGATCGGCCAGCATGAGCAGGGAGTCCATCGGCTTCATTTCCAGGTGATCGCGCCTTCCTCGGCGCTGAGGACGTTGCGACGCATGCCGGCGAACAGCTCCCGGCCGAGGTCATGGCAGTTGACATCGGCCTCGAGCGCGCCGAGCTCGGCGCTGTCGCGCATCGCCCAGTCGGCCTCGGCAACCAGGGCGACCAGCTCACCGCGGACGGCGTCGACGCGGATCAGATCGCCGTCGCGCACCTTCGCCAGCGGCCCTCCGGCGAGCGCCTCGGGGCTGACATGCATCGCCGCCGGCACCTTGCCGGAGGCGCCGCTCATGCGACCGTCGGTGACCAGTGCCACCTTGTAGCCCTTGCCCTGCAGCACCGCTAGCGGCGGCGTCAGCTTGTGCAGCTCCGGCATGCCGTTGGCGCGGGGCCCCTGGAAGCGGACGACGACGACGACGTCGCGCTCGAGCTCGCCGGCCTTGAACGCGGCCAGCATCGCTTCCTGCGTCGTGAAGACACTGGCCGGCGCTTCGACGACATGGCGGTCCTCGGGCACCGCGCTGGTCTTGATGACGGCGCGACCGAGGTTGCCGGCCAGCAGCTTCAGGCCCCCGGTGGCGCTGAACGGCTCGGCCACGGTGCGCACGATCGTCGGTTCGATCGGCAGCGCCGGGTAGTCGCGCCAGGTGAGCTCCGAGCCGCTCGGGCTGTCGGCGACCCGGGGTTCGCGGGTATGGGCGCGCAGGCCCTCGGGCGCCATCGCCGCCACCTCGTGCATCAGGCCGGCGTCAAGCAACTCGCGGATGACGAAGCCCGGACCGCCCGCCGCCTGAAACTGGTTCACATCGGCGCTGCCGTTCGGGTAGACGCGCGCCAGCAGCGGCACCACGGCCGACAGCTCGGAGAAATCGCTCCAGTCGATCCGGATGCCGGCGGCGGCGGCCACCGCCACCCAGTGGATTAGGTGATTGGTGCTGCCCCCGGTGGCGAGCAAGGCGACCATGGCGTTGACGATGCAGCGCTCGTCGACCAACTCGCCGATCGGCTGATCCAGCCGCGCCAGCAGCAGCCTCACGGCCTCGTCGGTCAGCGCATGACGCAGCCCGGCATGCGGATGCACGAACGCGGCGCCGGGCACATGCAGACCCATCGCCTCGAGCAGCATCTGGTTGCTGTTCGCGGTGCCGTAAAAGGTGCAGGTGCCGGCGCTGTGGTACGCCGCCTCCTCGGCCTTCAGCAGCTCCTCGCGGCCGACCTTGCCCTGGGCGTAGAGCTCGCGCACCTTGGCCTTGTCGTTGTTGGACAGGCCGGATCCCATCGGCCCGGCGGGCACGAACAGGGTCGGCAAGTGGCCGAAGTGCAGCGCGCCAATGAGCAGGCCGGGAACGATCTTGTCGCAGATGCCGAGCATCAGCACGCCGTCGAAGACATCGTGAGTCAGCGCGATCGCCGTCCCCATCGCGATGGTGTCGCGGCTGAACAGGCTCAGCTCCATGCCGGGCAGGCCCTGCGTGACGCCGTCGCACATCGCCGGCACGCCGCCGGCGACCTGCACCGTGGCGCCCAGTCGTGCGGCGGCAGCGCGGATCTGCGCCGGGTAACCCTCGTAGGGCTGGTGCGCACTGAGCATGTCGTTGTAGGCCGTGACCACCCCGATGTGGGGCGCACGCTCGGCGACGATCCTCAGCTTGTCGTTGGCCGGCATGGCCGCGAACGCGTGGGCGACGTTGGCGCAGCCCATGCGGTCGCTGCCTCGGCTGCGCGCACGCAGGCGACGCAGTTGCGCCAGGTAGGCAGCGCGCGAAGCGGCACTGCGTTCGCGGATTCGCGCGGTTACCTGATCCAGGGTGGCATGCAGCGGCATCGCATGTAACTCAACAGTTCCTAATCAAGTAACTGTATTACATGCACGGCCCCGGCGCCAGCGCTCAGCGCAATTCCCCGGGCTGGCTGTCACGTGCCTGCGCGCGCGCCAGGTCATCGGCGGTGTCGACGTCCAGCAGCACGCCGGGATCGTCGACCACGACCGGCTGCGCCGCGTACCGGGCCAGCAGGCGCCGGGCGCCTTCATCGCCGTCGAGCGCGATCAATTCGGAGTACAGCTCCGAGGAAAAGCCCACCGGGTGGCCGCGCTGGCCGCGGTGCTGGGCGAACACCACCGGGTCGTGCTGCAGCTGCGCGGCGACGCTGCGCAAGGTCTCGACCTTGAGCAGCGGCATGTCGGCCGGCAGGATCAGCCAGCCTGGCGCGTCGGCGGCAGCGCTGACACCCGCAGCGATCGAGCGGCCCATGCCCTGGGCCGCGGCGGCGGCCGACAGCACGACCACGTCACGCGCCGCAATGCTGCGCCGCACGACCGGTGCGAACGACTCGCTGCAAACCACCACGACCCGCAGCCGCGAAGCGATCGCCGTGGCCAGGGTGCGGCCCAACACCGTGCTCGTCCCCAGCGGCTGCTCGAGCTTGTGACCCTGACCCGCAAAACGCCGCCCCTGACCTGCGGCCAGGACCACCACGGCGGGCATGCCAGCGTTCAATCCGATCCCCAGTGCCTTTGTTGCACCGCAGAATGCGCCTGCCGCGAAGGCCTCACCAATGGGGCCTTCACTTAAGTGCAAACCTTCCCCCGGGGAAGCCCGCTCCACACGCCGAGGCCGCAATGAACTGGTTGTCCGACATGCGCAAGTCCTACGAACAAGGCGCGCTCGATGAAGAGCACGCCGCGGGCGAGCCCCTGCAGCAGTTCCGCCAGTGGTTTGACGAGGCAATCGCGGCGCGGGTGCTGGAGCCGAACGCGATGACGCTGGCGACCGTGGGACGCGACGGCCGCCCGTCGACGCGCATCGTGCTCGTGAAGGACATCGACGAGGCCGGCCTGGTCTGGTACACGAATTACCAGAGCCGCAAAGGTCAGGAACTCGAAGCCAACCCGCATGCCGCCTTGCAGTTCCATTGGGTCAGCATGGAGCGCGTGGTGCGCATCGAGGGCTGCGTCGAGCGGGTCAGCGAGGCGCAGAGCGACGCCTATTACGCCAGCCGCCCGCTGGACTCCCGGCTCGGCGCCTGGGCCAGTCCGCAAAGCCAGGTCATCAGCAACCGCGCCGTGCTGGTGGCCAATGCCGCCAAGGTGGCGGCATTGCATGGCCTGCATCCGGAACGGCCGCCGCACTGGGGCGGCTTCCGGCTGATCCCCGACTACTGGGAATTCTGGTCCGGACGCCCTTCCCGGCTGCACGACCGACTGCGCTACCGCCGCGTCGACGGTCACTGGCAGCGCGAGCGGCTGGCTCCCTGATCAGTTGATCTGCTGCCCTTCGACGACCCGGTAGTACAGGCCGTAGGGATCGTCCTTCAGCACCGCCAGCAGGCCCTCGACCGTGATCGCCTCCAGCGTGTAGCGAACCGGCGTGTTGGTCCGGATCTCGATCAGGCCTTCGGGGCCGGCCGGTGTGCAGAAATTGCAGCTGGTCGGCACGCTGGACAGCAGGAAGTGTCGCTGCCGGTCTCCCGGCTCCAGCGGCAGCATCCAGCCCTGGACCTTGACCTTCTGCTGATGCAGCTTCTCGACTTCCTTGGGGAACTCGGGCAGCAGCTTCTTTTTCTCGACCCGCGTTGTCACCGCGGACAGCAGCTTCCAGGACAGCACGCCCTCGCGCTCCTCGAGCGGCTTGAATGCGCTCCGTGGATCGTGGTAGCCCGGTCCCTGGCCGGCCGCAGGCGGGATGGCCGCATTGCTCTTGGGTTGCGCCTGCAGCGCCGATGCTGCGACCAGCAGGAGCGCGATCCCGAACTTAATGTTCATGCTTCATTCCACAGTACTTGCCAATGCCCAGGCCCTTGCAGCGCTGCTGCAGCGCCTTCAGGCAGTCATCTTCCGCCCGCCCCGCCTCCAGGCAGCGCGCGGCTTCCTCGTGCGCGGCTGCCATGGCGCGGTGTCGCGCAATGTCCTTCTTGCGGTGGGCATCGGGCTGCGCCGCCGCCGCCACCACCACCCCCAACGCCAACACGCCCATCCATCGCTTCATTGCATCTCCTCAGTGCGGTGCCTGGAGCAACTGCGTGACCTCAGTCCGCAGCGCACGCCGCGCCGGCAGCACCGCCGCCAGCAACGCCAGCACCAGGCCCAGCGGCCACAGCAGCAGTTCCAGCGGACTCACGAACAGCGGCTCCAGGGACAGTGATTGTTGCCCGGCCAGCCAGAGCGCGAGCAAGGCCTGCGCCGCATGCGCCAGCAGCAGACCGAGCAGCAGCGACGCGGAGACGATCAGCAGCGACTGCAGTGCCACCAGCGCCGCCAGGCGCCCAGGTGGCGCGCCCATCAGGCGCAGCAGCGCCAGGTCAGCCTCGCGTTCGCGCACCAGGTTCATCTGCACGATGAACAGGGACAGCAGGCTGGACAGCAGCAGCATGCCGCCGAAGCCCTGCAGCAGCTCACGGCCGGCACCGACCATGCGCAGCAGGCGCGCGCTCTCCAGTGCCGGCGCCGCCGCCTGCAAGCCCTCCTGCGCATTGACCCAGCGCGGCAGCATCGCGGCACCCAGCGGACTGCGGTAGCGCAGCAGCGCGAAGCTGACCTCGCGCTCCGCCTCCAGCGCCGCCCGGTCCTCCTCGTCGACCTCGTGCATCGCCTCGTGCACCGTCCACACCGAGCGCAGGTCGGTCAGCGCGAGCCGATCCAGCACCGAACCGTTGCGCGCCAGCACGCCGACCACGGTGAACGGCTGCTGATCGTGGGCATCCCCGCCACCGCCCAGGCCATGGCTGCCGACAAAGCGGTCGCCGACCCGCAATCCGGTGGCCGCAGCGACGTCGGCGCCGAGCACCGCCTCCAGAGGGGCCTGCCACTTTCGCCCCTGGGCCAGGCGGCCGCCATAGAGATCAAGATATGCCGGCTCGCAGCCCACGATGCGCCAGCCCTGCACGCTGTCGCCCAGGCTGAGCGGCCAGACCTGCGCCACCACGGGCTGCTGGCGCAGCGCTTCGACGCTGGCCACGGGAATGTTGCCGGTCGGCGCATCGACGTGAAAGACACCGGCCAGCATGATCTGCATCGGACTGCCCTTGGCGCCAACGACGAGGTCGATGCCCGCCAGGTCGCGCTGAACCCGCGATTCGATCTGTTCGCCCAGCAGCAGCACAAAGGCCACCGCCGCCCATCCGAGTGCGAGCAGCAGCACGCTGAGCAGCAGTGCCGCGGGTCGGGCGCGCAACAGGCGCCAGGCCAGACTGATCAAGTTCAAAGCTGCAACTCCTGCAGGGCGGCTCCCAGCCTCGCGCGCAGCGCCAGCACGACGCGCTGGTCGTGGGTGGCGACCACCAGGCCCACGCCCTGTTCGGCCACCAGTTCGCCGACCAAGGCCAGCAGCGCGTCCGTGGCGGCGTCATCCAGGCTGCTGCTGGGCTCGTCGAGCAACAGCAGCGCCGGTTCACGCAGCAGCGCGCGCGCCAGCGCCGCCCGCTGCAGTTGCCCGCCGCTGAGCTGGTGGGGCGCCCGCTCGAGCAGTGCCAGCAGGCCCAGGCGGGCCGCCACGGCCTCGATACGCCCCGATGGCGGCTGCATCCCGACCGCCGCGTAAGGAAGACAGAGGTTGTCGCGCAGGCTCAGCCCCTCGGCCAGGTGAAGACGCTGCGGCAGCACGCCAAGCTGCGCACCCCGCCACGCGTCGAGCGACGACGGCGTCATCGCCTTCAGCGACTTCCCGGCAAGCCAGACCTCGCCGCTGCTGGGCCTGCGCAAGCCCGCCAGCAAGGCCAGCAGGCTGCTCTTGCCGCTTCCCGATGCACCGCGCAGCAGCAGATGCTGCCCCGGCTCCAGATGGCAGTCGGGGAACGCCAGTCTCGGTCCGTCCGGGAACTGCAGCGCCAGACCCTGCCAGGCCAGGCGCGCCTGCTCAGATCGCATCGCGCAGCAGGCGGGCAAAGGTCTTGCGGAACTTCTCGACCTTGGGGGCGACCACGAAAGCGCAGTAACCCGCCTGCGGGTTGCGTTCGAAGTAGCGCTGGTGGTAAGGCTCGGCCGCCACATAGCCGTTGAGCGGCGCCAACTCGGTGACGACGCGACCGCCATGCGCGGCCTGCGCCTCGGCCAGCGCTTGCCGCGCCACGGCGTGCTGGGCCTCGTCCTCGTAAAAGATCGCGCTGCGGTACTGCGTGCCGACGTCAGCTCCCTGGCGATTCAGCGTCGTCGGGTCATGAACATGAAAGTACACCTGCAACAACTCGGCCAGGCTGACCTGCGCCGGGTCGAACCGCAGGCGGACGACCTCCGCATGACCGGTCGTGCCTGAACAGACCTGTTCGTAGCTGGGCGCGCCCCCTTGCCCGTTGCTGTACCCGGACTCCACGGAAACAACCCCACGCAGGCGAAGGAAGACGGCCTCCAGGCACCAGAAACAGCCGCCTGCGAGGGTGATTGACGGGAAGGAAAGTGCCGCGCTTTGCATCGTGCCAATCAGGATAGCCCAGGCTCCGCAACGGGCGGGAAGTCAGGTGCGGCGAAGATGCGGCCATGAAAACCTTGGTCGTCGCGCTGCTGTTGCCCCCGGCCGGGCCCCTGCTGCTGGCGGCAACCGGTCTGTTGTTGTCATTCAAGGGCTGGCGGCCAGGATGGCTGGTCGCGGTGGCGGGCCTGCTGGGGGCCTGGGCGATGAGTGCTGAGGCCATCGTGGAGCCGCTGGCTCGTGGCTACGCGGCGGCGGCGCCGGCCGAGGTGCTGGAACGCGATGCGCGCGCCTGCAGCCGGCAGCCAGGCGCCGTGGTGCTGGTGCTGGGGGCTGGCGTGCAGCTTCGTGCCCATGCCGATGGCGGGGCCGACCTGAAACCACTGACCGCCGAGCGACTGCGGCGCGGACTCTGGTGGTCGTTGCGGCTGGGTCTGCCGCTGGCATTCAGTGGCGGGGTGTCGCCTCGCGCCGAGCCGGGGACGCCCACCGAAGCGTCGACTGTTGAACGGACGCTCAGCGAACTCGGACTGCCGCCGCTGCAGTGGGTGGATCACGAAAGCGTCGATACGCGGGGCAACGCACGGTTCTCTGCCCAGCAATTGCGCCGGCATGGCAGCCGTTGTGTCGTGCTCGTCAGCCACGACCTGCACATGCCGCGGGCGCTGGCGCATTTCCGGCGCGAGTTGCCCGACGTCACCTTCGTCTCGGCAGGCCTGGGCCGTGAACCTGGAGCGGAGTTGCGCTGGCACGATTGGCTGCCGAGCGCCGCCGGCAGCCATCGCGGCTACTACCTGTCCTACGAACTGCTGGGTCGCTGGGCCGGGCACTGAAGACGGGGCCCAGAAGTAGAAACCCCTTCCGACCAGAACGATCGGAAGGGGGCTGGTGGCACAAGCCACCGGTAGGGCTCCACCGCCTGTTGCGGCAAGGGCCCTTGGCGCGCAGAGACTGCGCCGTTTTAAAGGCCTCTGAGAGGCGTCACAACCTTATTCCTATCTTGGCGGCGCCGCAAGCGCGCAGGCTCAGGGCTTGTCCTCTTGACCGCGGAACAGTTCTGAAAACAGGTTCTCGGTGCGAGCCTTCACGTCCGCGGGCATGGTGATCACGCGCCCCCATTCACGCTGGGTTTCGCCTGGCCATTTGTTCGTCGCATCCAGGCCCAACTTCCCGCCCAAGCCGCTCACCGGCGACGCGAAATCCAGGTAATCGATGGGAGTCTGATCCACCACGACGGTGTCGCGCACCGGATCAACCCGCGTCGTGATGGCCCAGATCACTTCCTTCCAGTCGCGCAGGTCGATGTCGTCGTCCAGCACGACGATGAACTTCGTGTACATGAACTGGCGCAGATAGCTCCAGATGCCGAACATCAGACGCTTGGCATGGCCGGCGTAACTCTTGCGAATCGACACCAGGGCCATGCGATAGCTGCAGCCTTCCGGCGGCAGGTAGAAGTCCTCGATCTCAGGGAACTGCCGCCTCAGAAGCGGCACGAACACCTCGTTCAGCGCCACGCCCAGCACGGCGGGCTCATCGGGCGGCTTGCCGGTGTAGGTCGAGTGGTAGAACGCCGACTCTCGCTGCGTGACGCGAGACAGCTCGAAGACCGGGAACCACTCCTGCTCGTTGTAATAGCCGGTGTGGTCGCCGAACGGGCCCTCGAGTGCGTGGAGGTAGCCATCGACCTCCTTCAGCGGCACCCCTAGCTCGGACTCGCCTCGGTAACCCGGTGCCGCGGGCGGGATGTGACCCTCCAGCACCATCTCGGCGGTGGCGGGCACTTGCAGCATTCGACCCGCCTCCCCGACCGATGACTCGGCAAGTTCGGTGCGTGCGCCACGTAGCAGGCCGGCGAACTGATACTCCGAAAGGCTGTCCGGTACCGGTGTGACCGCACCCAGGGTCGTCGCAGGATCCGCACCAAGCGCAACCGCAATCGGAAACGGCTGCCCAGGCTGAGCCAGACGGAACGCCCGGAAGTCCAGCGCACCGCCCCGGTGGGCGAGCCAGCGCATGATCAATCGCCGCCGCCCGATGACCTGTTGCCGGTAAATGCCCAGGTTCTGCCGTTGCCGTGCCTGCGGTACTTGCTGCGGCCCGCGAGTGATCACCAGCCCCCAGGTCAGCAGGGGGCCGATATCCCCGGGCCAACAGGTCTGGATCGGCCAACGCCCCAGATCGATGTCGTCGGCCTCAATCAGCACCTGCTGACACGGTGCTCGACGAATCAATTCCGGACGCATCTGCCAGACGCTCCGCACCAGTTCAAACAGACGGCCGGCTTCCTTCAGCCCCTTTGGGGGCTCGGGTTCGCGCAACCGCGCCAGCACCTCGCCCACCTCACGAAGCGCACTCACGTTCTCGGCGCCCATGCCCCATGCAACCCGCTCCGGCGTCCCGAACAGGTTTGAAAGCACAGGGCGATCGCCCTGCGAGGGATGCTGGAACCAGAGCGCTGGCCCGCCCGCCCGCAGCACCCGATCACCCAGGGCCGTCATCTCCAGGTGCGGCGACACGGGCTGGGCGACGCGACATAACTGTCCGCGCTGCTCCAACAGAGCGAGGAAATCACGCAGATCTCGATACTTCATAACTAGTCATTGTTAGAGGGATCGGTCATTAGCTTGACCAGTTATTTGACATTCATAAAATCGCGCGCTTCAGGGTTAACCCGCAACCGGAGACTGCATGACCGACCCCAAGCGCCACCACCTTGCGCTCCGCGCGCTGGTGACCGCCACGTCGATCGTGATGAAGGATATTGGCCAGGGCCTGCTTCTCATCAGTCACAACGCGCTCGCTGTACTTGGTCTGGGCTTGGTGGCAGTGGCCGTCGTCTTTGGCACCCAGCCGGCGCTGCGCAACAGCGTGGAGCATCATGCCCTGGCTTGGCTGACCGAGCGCCACGAAGCACGACTCGACTCAGGTGCCAGCGACACCCTGGTCTCACCGGAACCCCACGCGGCACAACGGGTCAGTGCGATCGACATGCAGGAGCTCCCTCGGGCCCAAGCGGCGGTGGCGAACTGGCTGTCACGGCGCTACAAGGTGGCGCCCGAGGCGGTCGCCCGCATCGTCCAGGAAGCGTGGCAACTTGGCGAACGTGCGCGCATCGACCCGACCTTGATCCTTGCCGTGGTCGCCGTCGAGTCCAGCTTCAACCCGTTTGCCCAGAGTCCGGTCGGCGCGCAAGGCCTGATGCAAGTGATGACCCGCGTCCACGACGACAAGTACGACCCGTTCGGCGGCCAGCGCGCAGCGCTGGATCCGCTGACCAATCTGCGCGTCGGCGTCCAGGTGCTTCGCGACTGCATTCAACGGGCTGGCAGCGTGGTCGATGGCCTGCGCTACTACGTGGGCGCCGCCAACCTCGGAGACGATGGCGGTTACGGTGCCCGCGTCCTGTTCGAGCAGGAACAGTTGAAGGCCGTTGCGAACGGCCGAGCACCCATGCAACGCAGCCCGGTGCGCGAACCAAGCGCTCCCGAGCCGGCGCAGCCAGCTTCCGCCACCGACGAACAGGTGGCGCTCGCCGACTCCTGAGATCAGGGCACCGGCGGATACACTCCGCCGCGCCGCGTCACTGGCGATCAGGGACCGCAGTCCGAGAGGACGCAAGAGGGTTCCGAGGTGGGCCACCACCGGGGAGCGCGGCCGGCAGCCTGGCTGCCGAACGTTGCCGTTCGCCTGGGCCCCCCTGCACCGCAGGGCCACCCCACCCTGCGTCGCCATGAGTCGCACCCTCTCGCCCCTGTCTCTCCCCGACGCCGATCCCGAACTCTGGGCAGCCATTGCCGCCGAAACGCAGCGCCAAGAAGATCACATTGAGCTGATTGCCAGCGAGAACTACACCTCTCGCGCGGTCATGCAAGCGCAAGGCAGCCAGCTCACGAACAAATACGCCGAGGGTTACCCGGGCAAGCGTTACTACGGTGGCTGCGAGTTCGTCGACGTGGCCGAGCAGCTCGCCATCGATCGCCTGAAGCAACTGTTCGGCGCCGGGTACGCCAACGTCCAGCCGAACTCAGGCTCGCAAGCCAACCAGGCGGTCTTCCTGGCACTGCTTCAGCCTGGAGACACGATTCTGGGCATGAGTCTGGCGGAAGGCGGCCACTTGACCCATGGCATGGCGCTGAACATGAGCGGCAAGTGGTTCAAGGTCGCCAGCTACGGCCTGAACGCAGCCGAAGCCATCGACTACGACGCGATGGAGCGACTGGCGCACGAGCACCGTCCGAAGCTGATCATCGCTGGCGCCTCCGCCTACAGCCTGCACATCGACTTCGAGCGTTTCGCTCGAGTCGCCAAGGCCGTTGGTGCGTACCTGATGGTCGACATGGCCCATTACGCCGGACTGATCGCTGCCGGTGTCTACCCGAACCCGGTGCCTCATGCCGACGTCGTCACCTCGACCACGCACAAGAGCCTTCGCGGCCCTCGCGGCGGCGTCATCCTTTGCAATGACGAGGCGATCGCAAAAAAGCTGAACAGCGCGGTTTTCCCGGGGCTTCAGGGTGGCCCGCTGATGCACGTCATTGCGGGCAAGGCGGTGGCGTTCAAGGAAGCCCTGTCGCCGGACTTCAAGGACTATCAGCGTCAGGTCGTCGCGAACGCGCAGGCACTCGCAACGCGCCTGACCCAACGCGGCCTTCGCATCGTCTCCGGCGGTACCCAGAGCCATCTGATGCTGGTCGATTTGCGGCCCAAGGGGCTGACGGGCAAGGAAGCCGAGGCTTTGCTCGGTGCCGCCCACATGACCTGCAACAAGAACGCCATTCCGAATGACCCGGAAAAGCCGATGGTGACCAGCGGCATCCGGCTGGGCACGCCGGCGATGACCACGCGGGGCTTCGGCACCGAAGAAGCCGTGATGACGGCCGATCTGATTGCCGACATCCTGGATGCGCCTCAAGACGAGGCGGTGCGGGCGAAGGTGGTGGCGCAGGTGGCTGAACTGACGCGCCGCTTCCCGGTCTACGGCTGAGTCCCGATGCGCTGCCCGTTCTGCGGTCACGGCGAAACCCAGGTCGCGGAGACCCGCGAATCCGACGAGGGTGACGTGATCCGCAGGCGGCGGCGCTGTCAGCGCTGCGACAAGCGGTTCACGACCTACGAGCGGCCGGAGATTGCGCTGCCGATGGTCATCAAGAAGAACAACTCGAGGACCGAGTTCAACATCGCGAAACTGCGGGCCTCGATGGAGTTGGCGCTGCGCAAGCGCCCGGTCAGTACCGAGCAAGTCGATGCGGCCATCGAACGCATCCAGGAGAAGCTCCTCAGCGATGGCGCGCGCGAGTTGCCATCGGCAAGGATCGGCGAGTTGGTCATGCGTGAACTACGTCGGATCGACAAAGTCGCCTACGTTCGGTTCGCCTCGGTGTACCGAAGCTTCGAGGACATCGACGAGTTCCGTAAGCTGATCCGGGAGATCTGATTCCCCCTTTTGGGGGTGGAGACGGCACCGCCGGCGATTCCTACAGTGCGTGCACTTGTTCACGCCAGGAGCGCCCGATGCACACTGCCCGCCACCCTCTTCAGACCGGCGTCAGCCTCGTCGAAGCGCTGACGGTTCTCGCCGTGCTGGGCATTCTGTGGGCGCTTGCCGGCCCGGGTCTGGCCGGACTTGCACAACGCCAACGCCTGCAGGGCGTCGGTGAGTCGTTCCGCAGCGATTTCCAGCAGGCCCGCATGCAAGCCATGGGCACGGGTCGCTCGGTGCGAATTAGCTTCAGCAATTCTGAAGCTGGTAGCTGCTACATCGTCTATCAGGGCGACATCGGCAGCTGTGCATGCGGCGACGACGGCGCGGCGCAGTGCGCGCAGCCCGAACAGCTGCTGATCCAGCACTGGGTCCCGAAATCCCGCGGCGTGCGGATCGAGGCCAACGTCGTCAACATGACGATTGACGGCCATATCGGCACCGTCACGCCGACCGCCACCGTGCGCCTGCGCTCTGACCAGGGCAGCCAACTGGCGCAGGTGGTGGCGCTGACCGGCCGGGTGCGCACTTGTGGCGATGCTGATCTTCACCTCCAACCCTGCCGCATCTGAGCCGCGTGATGAACGGAGGCGACGACCAGACCAACGGCAGTGCGCGGACCCGCAAGCCGAGCAGGCTGATCCACATTCAGCCCATGCGCCATCGTTCCAACAGCCCCGGGTTTACCCTGGTCGAGATGATGATCACGGTCGTCGTCATCGGCATCCTGGTCGCGGTGGCCTATCCCACTTACATCGATCAGGTGCGCAAGGGCCGGCGTGCTGACGCCTTCGATGCCCTCGTGCTGGTTCAGCAGCAACAGGAACGCTATCGCAGCCAGAACCAACAGTTCGCAGCCGACCTTGACGCCTTGAAGCTGTCGAACAGTTCGGCCGCCGGCCATTACAAATTGACGCTGGCGGAGACCAGCGCGATTGGGTACACCGTGACCGCGGCGCCAAGCGCTGGGGGCCGACAGGCAGGCGACAAGGATTGCAGCACCCTGAAGCTGGTCGTGTTCAAGGGTACGCAACAGCGCAGTGCCACCAACGAGGGAGGGGCAGACACCACGTATCGCTGCTGGCCGCAATGAACACCAACCTGTCGCATCGCCTGCCTGGCTTCACCATCGTCGAAGTCCTGGTCAGCCTCAGCATCCTGGGCATCCTGGTGGCGGTTGCCGCCCCGGCGCTGGTTGACTTCGTGCACCTCAAGCGACTGGAGGGCGTCGCCAACGAGATCCAGTCCGATGTCGCGCTGATGCGCGCCGAGTCGATGGGCAAGACGACCGGAGGCGGCATGGCGTTCATCCAGGTTGGCAACGGCGGCGCCAAGAACTGCTACGCGATCTACATCGATGACGCCCTGGGCGGCACGGTCTGCGACTGCCTAAAGACGCCTGGACAGGCCTGCGCCAGCGCGCATCGCCCCGACGCAGAAATCAAGATCGTCAAGTTTCCCGAGGAGCTCGGTATCCGGCTGAGCACGAGCGCCGCCGACAACATGGGCTACATGGACCGAGGCATTCGCTTCGGCCCGGCCAATTTCCGCATCCTCATCGAGGGCAAGCGAGCCGGCGCGCTCCGGCTCGACGTCAGCAGCACCGGACGCGTCAAAGCCTGTACGCCGGCTGGATTGCTACGGGGCTACCCGCCCTGTGCCTGATCGGGAGCCGCGCATGCAGCAATCACACAGGGGATACAGCCTCGTCGAATTGATGATCGGAATGGCCGTCGGGCTGTTTGTGCTGGCCAGCGCGTCGACGGTCATGGTCAGTCAGCTCTCAGATCACCGGCGTCTGGCCCTGGAAACGCGCACGGAACAAGATGTCAGGGCGGTCGCCGAACTGATGATGAGAGAGCTGCGCACGGCCGGCAACTGGGGCAACGCGTGGAAGGGCATGTGGTCGGAAGCCAATCCGAATCCGATCGCCAACCCTTACGGCAACGTGCTGATCAACGCCACGTCGGATGAGGTCACGTTCTGGACAACCGTTGGCGCGGAGAACGATCTCGCGACCGACAACGAGAAGCGCAAGTTCGGACTTGCCGACGGCGTCCTGCGGCGCTGGTCAGGAAGCACATGGCAGCCGATGACCGATCCGGAAACCTTGAGGATCTCCAAGTTCAACGTGCAGTTGCTGGAGAACACCTACGGCATGGCATCGTCATGTGCGAAACCCTGCAATGGCCTGGAGAACTGCCCACCGACCACCACGGTGAGGGAATTGCGACTGCAGCTGGATGCTGAAGCCGTTCACGACGCCAGCGTCAAGCGCAATCTCGACGTCAAGCTTCGTCTGCAGGCCGACAAGCTGGCCGGAGTCTGTCCGCCATGACACGCCCTCGGCAACAGCGCGGCGCGGCGACGCTGATGACGGTCATGGTGCTGTTCTTCGTGATGGCCCTGGTCGCTGCCTATGCCAATCGCAACCTGATCGTCGAGCAACGGGTTGCTCAGACTTTTCAGTCGCTCGGAGCAGCCAACGAGGCTGGAAATCATGCGGCGGAGCGCATGTTGTCGCTGCTCAACGCCGACAACGTCAACGAAGCCTGCGAACCCGATGCGGACGGCCCCAACACCTTGCGCCAACGGGCGCTGCGCTTTGCCGCCGACGGCCGCATCGACGTGCCGACGGCGGCGAAGGGCGTTCCGAATCCCTGGGACGGCCCTTACACGATCTACTGCGACCGCATCCGCGCACAGGCCTGGGTCTGCCAGTGCCCAGTGAGTCTGAAGCCGGTCGCGCAGGAGGACGATACCCAAGTTCGAGAGTCGGCCGTGATGCGCATTCGAACGCTCAGCGGCAAGGAGGGCATCAGCCGCGTCGGACTGGCGATCTCAGCCTGCGGCGGCCCGAGCAAGGGATGTCTTGACGTCCGTCAGTCCGCTTTCGCGATGGTCGACTCGGTACGCCAGTTCGGCCTGGTGCGCGCGTTGAAGATGCCTCCGGTCAGTCCTTTGGTTGCGCGGGGCGATGTTGACCTCGGCACTGGCATGCTCGTGGTCCACAACGAACCGTCGCACGGCGGCATCGCACTGCAATCAGGCGGCGCCGTCGCGGGCAACCTGAGCAATGTCCAGGGGCCGGCAGGTGCACCGGCGACCAGCAGCTTGCTGGTGTCGGATGCCACCCTGGCGCCGCTGTCGGATGACGAGTGCTTTCGCCGCTTCTTTGGATTGCGGCTTCTTGACTACGTCGCGCAACCGGCAATGCGCCGGCTGCAATGCCCCAACGACTGCGCCAAGCAGCTCGAGCTGCTGAGCAAGGGCGGCGCCCATCTCATCTGGCACGACGGCGACTTGACGCTGTCAGGCGACGTCACGATCGGGAACGCAGCCGCTCCCGTGGTGCTGATCGTGAAAGGCAATTTGCTCATCAGCGGCGCGCTGCAGTTTCACGGCTTGATCTTCAGCGCCGGGAACCTGGTCTGGTCCAACGCGTCGATGAACCCTTCCGTCGTTCACGGCGCCGTGCTGGTAGCCGGAACGGTGCAAGGCGAGAGCGGCACCAGCGCCGTGTTCAGCGGCGCAGTGCTCGATATCCTCAAGCTGCAAGGCGGAAGCTTCGTGCCGCTGCCCGGCGGCACCACCTGGGGCAAGAAATGGTGAATCCAATGCGAAGCGGAATCAGGCAACGCGGTACCAGCCTGATTGAAGCCCTGGTCGCCGTGCTGGTGATGGGCTTCGGGATGATGGCGGTTGCCGGCATCCAGGGTCGACTGCGCAACAGCGGCGATGCCGCGAAGCAGCGAGCCGAGGCGACGCGCATCGCCTCGGTCGAGATGGAGCGCTTGCGCGCCTTCGGTGCGCTGACTCGCAGCGACGACCTGCCCGAGGATGTGCTGGCGTTCGACGAGATCGTCAGCGGCAGCACCGCCCACGACGCGATATCGACGGTCTACAAGGTCGAGCGCGACGTTCAGCAGATGGGTGATGGCGGGCTCGACATTCGCCTCAACATCAGTTGGACCGACCGCAGCAGCGCCGGTGACGGCGACGCCCCGCTGAGCATGGAGTGGCGAACCGCACTCGCTGCCGTCGACCCCAAGCTGTCGGTCGCCGGCTTCGTGCCCCCGGATCAAGGTGTTGGCCAGCGCCGTGCCGCGGATCGACATCCTGGCATTCCGCCGAGCGCCAAGACCTTGAGCAATGACCGCAGCGTCTTCATGCCCATGCCCAACAGCACGGTGGCGCTGGTCTTCAACAACATCAACGGGATGGTGACCGGCATCTGCACGGTCCCGCTCGGCAGCACGACGCAAGGACTGAGCGATGAAGACGTCGCCGACTGCGCTGCCAACTACACCGGCGGCGCCTACCTGCTCAGCGGTCATGTGATGTTTTCCTTCGGCCCCCTGCCCGACCCGGCGGCCCCGAACGGCGCCGTGCTCCCGCTGGGTCTGAACGTGAGCCTGACCAGTGGCGTTCACCCGCAAGCACCGACCTGCTACACCGACAGCAGTGTCAACGCCTCCCGGGGCGTGAATGCGGTCGACTACTACTGCGTGATTGCCCCGCGTGCGGCGACCAAAGAGGATCCGGCGCTCTACTGGAGCGGCCGCAGCGAGCTCAGCGGCTTGCTGCTGGCAGCCGGCGGTTACCGCGTCTGCCGCTACAGCGACGACTACAACGGCGACGGCGTCATCGGCAACGCCGAGCACCCCGGCAGCTACCAGAAGGTCGCTGAGTCATTGGCGCGGCAGAGCTTCCTGGTGATCGACCACGCCGCGAGTTGCCCCGCGGGCCAGAAGGTCAACATCGCAGCGCAGGTGTACCGCAACACCGTCACCGTCCCGCACCAGCCCTGAGCATCGGCTCGGCACGGGCGCCTAGACTGGCGCCATGAGTCCGGCCTCTCCTTTCACTTCCGACGATGCGGGCTGGATGGCACGGGCGCTGTGCCTGGCCACGCAGGCGATTGGCGTTTCTGAGCCGAACCCTCGCGTCGGCTGCGTCATCGTCGGTCCCAACCACGAACCGATCGGCGAGGGCCACACCCAGGCCGCCGGACAGGCCCATGCCGAGGTCATGGCGCTGCGCGCCGTCGAGCAGGCCGGCGCTTCGGCTCGGGGCGCCACCGCCTATGTGACCTTGGAGCCCTGCGCCCACCACGGCCGCACGCCGCCTTGCTGCGATGCGCTGGTCGCGGCGGGTCTGGCGCGCGTCGTCGTCGCCGTCGAGGACCCCAACCCTCGCGTTGCGGGCGCGGGCATTGCACGCCTGCGAGCGGCGGGGATCGTGGTCGACGTCGGCCTCGGGCGATCCGAAGCGGAAGCGTTGAATGTCGGCTTCCTGCATCGCATGCGCACGAGCCGCCCATGGGTGCGGATGAAATGGGCGAGCAGCCTCGACGGCTTCAGCGCGCTGTCCGACGGCCGCAGCCAATGGATCACCGGCGCTGCAGCCCGTCACGATGGCCACGGCTGGCGACGCCGTGCAGGGGCCGTGCTCACCGGCATCGGCACCTTGCTGGCCGATGATCCGCGGCTGGACGTGCGGAACTGGCCGACGCAATGTCAGCCGCTGCGGGTGGTGCTCGACACCAGCTTGCGCACGCCGGCTCAGGCCAGGCTGCTCGCGCCACCGGGTTCGGCGCTGATCATCCACGGCTCGACGCCGCCGGAGACCGCGGCGACCCTGCGCCGCAGCGGCGCCGAAACCTGGCAGGCACCACAAGACGCCGACGGACGCATCTCACTGTCTGCCGTTCTCGACGAGCTGGGTCGTCGCGAAATCAACGAACTGCACATCGAGTCCGGCACGACGCTGAACGGCGCCTGGCTGCGCGCCGGCCTGGTGGACGAGTTGCTGGTTTACCTCGCACCACGCCTGCTCGGCGCCGGACTCGGCGTCGCCGACCTGCCGGCACTGGCTGCGCTTGACGATGCCCAGCGCTGGCAGCTGCTGGAAGCCAGCACGATCGACGGCGACCTGCGCTTGCGCCTGCTGCGCCCAGGGTTACCGAGGGTCTCCACCTAGAATGCCCGCCTATGCCGATGTCCCCTGTTCCCGAGCTGGTTGCCGATCTGGCCGCCGGCCGAATGGTCATACTGATCGATGACGAAGACCGCGAGAACGAGGGCGACCTCGTGCTGGCCGCCGACCATGTCAGCCCCGAGGCGATCAATTTCATGGCCAAGCATGGCCGAGGCCTGATCTGCCTGACCCTGACCCGCGAGCGCTGCGAGCGCCTGCAACTGCCGCCGATGGCCAGCCGCAACGGCACCAAGCACGGCACCGCCTTCACGGTCTCCATCGAAGCCGCCACGGGCGTCACGACGGGCATCTCGGCCGCCGATCGCGCGCGCACCGTGCAGGCAGCCGTCGCGGCGAACGCCACCGCGAGCGATCTGGTCCAGCCCGGCCACATCTTTCCGCTGCAGGCGCAGGACGGTGGCGTGCTGATGCGCGCCGGCCATACCGAGGCTGGATGCGACCTCGCGCGCATGGCAGGCTGCAGTCCCGCCGGCGTCATCTGCGAGATCATGAACGACGACGGCAGCATGGCCCGTCTGCCCGATCTGGAGCGTTTCGCCGCCGAGCATGGCTTGAAGATCGGCACCATCGCCGACCTCATCGAGTACCGCGCACGCAACGAGTCGCTGATCGAGGTGCAGGCCACGCGAGCGCTGGCGACGCGACATGGTGAATTCGACGCGCTGCTGTTCCGCGACCGCACCGGCGGTCAGCACCTGGCACTGCGCCGCGGCCAGTGGCAGGCTGAGGACGCCGTGCTGGTGCGCGTCCACGAACCGCTGTCGGTGCTGGACCTGCTCGAAAGCGGCGCCGGTGGTCACAGCTGGGGCGTCGACGACGCCTTGGCGGCGATCGCCGACGCCGGCGCCGGCGTCGCCGTGCTGCTGAATGCGGGCCAGGAGACCGAGTCGCTGCTGGGTCGCTTCCGTTGCCAGCAGGCGGCCGGCCCGCGCGGCAACATGGACCTGCGCACCTACGGCGTTGGCGCGCAGATCCTGCGTCATCTCGGCGTGCAGCGCATGCGCCTGCTCGGCAGCCCGCGGCGCATGCCGTCGATGACCGGCTACGGCCTCGAGGTGACCGCCTTCGTGCCGATGAAGTCCGCCGCCGAGGTGCCGCATGCAGGCAGCTGACCAGGGCCAGGTGGCGCTCGACGGCCGTGGCCTGCGCGTGGCGCTGGCGCGGGCGCGTTTCAACGACGCCATCACTGGCGCCGTGCGCACCGCCTGCGTCGAACGCCTGCGCGAACTCGGCGCCAGCGTTGTCGACGAGGTCGAGGTCGGTGGCGCGCTCGAGTTGCCGTTGGCGTTGCAGGCGCTGGCGCGCCGCGGCGGCGTCGACGGCCTCGTGGCGATCGGCTGCATCATCCGCGGCGAAACCTATCACTTCGAACTGGTCGCCAACGAGAGCGGTGCCGGCGTCAGCCGGGTCGGCCTTGATGCCCATCTGCCGATCGCCAATGTCATCCTCACCGTCGAGAACGAAGCCCAGGCCTGGGCCCGCATCGGCAAGGGCCGTGACGGCGCCGAGGTGGTCGTCGAGATGGCACAACTGCTACGCCGCCTGAGTCCCAAGGAGAACCCGGTTTGAACGCCCCTGCCCCCGTCAAGGCTGCGCCGCGCTCGGCGCGCCGCCAATCCCGCCAGGTGGCGCTGCAGGGCCTTTATCAATGGCTGCTGACCGGCGACGATGCTGGCGCCATCGACGCTCATCTGCGCGAGCAGCCCAGCTACGCGAAGTGCGATCAGAAGCATCTCGACCTGCTGCTGCATGGATGCATCCGCGAGGCGGCAGCGCTCGACGGCCTGCTCGCCAGCCATGTGGACCGGCCGACCAAGGACCTGTCGCCGGTCGAGCACGGCGCCCTGCTGATCGGCGCCTTCGAGTTGCAGGCCTGCCTGGACGTGCCGTACCGCGTCGTCATCAACGAAGCGGTCGAACTGGCCAAGGGCTTCGGCGGCACCGACGGCCACAAGTACGTCAACGGCGTGCTGGACCGCCTGGCGGCCGAGCTGCGCCGCACCGAGGTGCAGGCAGCGCGTTCGCCGCGGTGAGCCAGATCGCCAGTTTCTCGTTGCCGGTGCGGGTGTTCTACGAGGACACCGACGCCGGCGGCGTGGTCTATTACGCGAACTACTTGCGCTACCTGGAGCGCGCGCGCACCGAGTGGCTGCCAGCTCGGTCTGCCGCGCGAACAGCTGCGCGCCACCGTGGGTTGGATCTTTGTCGTCAGCAGCGTCGAAGCGCAGTACCTGCGCCCGGCTCGCCTCGATGACCTGCTGAGCGTGCACGCCGAGATCCAGCAGGCCAGCCGCGCCTCGCTGCTGTTCGCCCAGCGGGTCGACCGCGACGGCGAGACCCTGCTGCGCGCCACCGTGCGTGTGGCCTGCGTGGACCAGCTCGATTTCAAGCCGCGGCGCCTGCCCGCGGAACTGCTGCAGCGTCTCGCTGCCGATTCCCCATGAGCCAAGACCTTTCCATCTTCGCCCTCGTCGCTCAGGCCAGTCTGGTCGTGCAGCTGGTGATGGCGGCATTGCTAATCGTTTCCGTCGCCAGCTGGAGCGTGATCTTCAGCAAGCTGTTCGGCCTCGGCCGCATCCGCAAGGCCAACGACGCCTTCGAGCAGGATTTCTGGTCCGGGCGCAATCTCAACGAGCTCTACCAGACGGTCGGCAAGCGTGCCGACGCGGCGCCGCTGGAGCGCATCTTCGCCGCCGGCATGCGCGAGTTCCTGAAGCTGCGCGAGCGCCGCGTCGCCGACACCGGCGCGCTGCTTGACGG
>Ga0164290_1000774_pt1 | contig 80525 bp, 63 predicted proteins | sample Micstemetagenome_FD_108782 | JGI IMG/M metagenome (GOLD analysis project Ga0164290, IMG submission 108782) | Contaminated culture microbial community from soil near Moab, Utah, USA - Microcoleus steenstrupii SON62 (Illumina Assembly) | ecosystem: Environmental > Terrestrial > Soil > Soil crust... | reverse complement strand
GTCCGGGTTCAGGTAGTCGAAACCGCGGGTCCAGAACCGGTAGTCGAGCGGCAGACGAACGAAGTCGAACCCCTGCCCCGCGAGAAAGTCGAGCGCCCGCTCGTCCACCGGCCTCGGCGTCGGCGCCCGAACGGAGTCGTAGAGGAACATCCAGAGGAAGTTGAATCCGTAACGCGGGAAGGCGGCCGTCATCAAGATGTTGGACGACCTAGGCTACCGATCTGGAGCTGAACCGATGACCGAACGCTACGGTGCAGCAGTCGGGCTTCACTAGGACGAAGGCTCGAACAGATGCTCCTCCAACCACTCCACGTCCCCCAAGTCGGCTAGCGCGGCAGTCGCCGCGACGCGTGCCTCGGGAGTCGCCGCGGCCTGGAGCGTCGCCCTGAGAAACGGCACCGCTGGCGCGCCAAATCCCTTCAAGGCTTCGGTCGCGGTGGCTCGCACGGTCCAGTCGGTATGGGACAGCAGACCGGCCAGGGCACCGGCAGCTTCGACACCCTCCGCTTCGGCCAAGCGTAGCAGGACCGCACACGTGTAGGCCGGGTCGGGGCTGATTTCCAGCTCCTTGCGCCAGTCGAGCCCGGTTGCCCCGGCTTGGATGGCCAGTCGGCGGATCTCTGCGTCATCACGTTGGGCATGGGGCGAAACCAATGCGACGAACAAGCGTGTGCCTTCCTCAAAGGTGGCAACCGTACGAAGCGCGGCGGCGACGGTCTCGCGATCGGAGCTCTCGAGGCCACGGCGGAGCAGCGGGATCGCGGCGAGCGGCGATGCGGACGCGCTCCAGCCGAGAAGCCAAGCTCGGTCGGCGGGGCGAAGCGCATCCCACGCGGACGCGAGGGCGGTAACCGCCTCCTCGCCCCGCGACTCGAGCAGGTAGCGCGCGTCGCCCGCGTAGTAGCCGGCGAGTTCGGCGATCCACTGTGGCGCTGAGTCCGGCGTGACCGGACCGGCGACGTCGGCGCCGCGCGTGTTGGCAACACTGACGCGCACCGCTTCGGCTGGCGTGAGGTCGGCGGCGAGGCGTAGGAGGTCGGCGGCGGCTGAAGCCTGCGCGGGAATCTTGTCCTGCATCAACAAGGCGCGCACCGTCGGGCCAAGCTCCGCCACGGGCTCGCGCTCGAGCCGCGCGACCACCATCGCCAGCACGTCCGGGCGGTCCCAGGTTACTAGTAGCTTGCGGTACAGCGACACCACACGCGGATCGTCGAAGGCGGCGAGCGTCGCCACTACGATCTGCCAGTAGCTAAACCCGTGCTTCCCCATCGCCTGATCGATCAGCACGTCGATCACGTCCTTTCCCTCGTACCGACCGAAGCCAAGGGCGAGGCGAGGGTTGGCCATCACGGCCCGAAGCACCGCCAGACGCATCGTGATCTCCGGCGCGCGGAGGGCGTTGAAGAACGCCTCCGCACTGTCGAGCCTCAGCTTGCCGGGCGTGGGTAAGCCGTCGCTCATACGAAGACGCCTGGCGGAGCCAGCTCCACCTCGAGGATCTCGAACTCGTCAACTTGCCCGGCACCGGCCATGACCGTGCCGCCGATGTCCTGCCCGATCTTGCTCGTGACCGTGTTGGCGTAAGTACCGAGCGGCACCTTGATTCCGAGGAGGTTCAGCACGTCCACCGACTCGGTGAGGCCGATGTTCACGAACTTGAGGATCGAGAACTGAACGAACCCGCCGAACTGGATCTCGAAGAACGGCGTGTGCTTCATCACGAACGAGAGATTCTGCGGGTTGTCGGTGGCGGTACCACCCGTACCAGAGACGACCCCGTTGCTGAATTGCAGGTTCGGATAGTTCTGCCCGTCCACAGAGATAGAGTCGATCTTGACGGTGGTCGGAATTGAGATGCCGATTTGCGGCCCGATGGCGAGCCCGCCCCACAGTGCGGCGAGCGCTTCGTTGATCGCCTTCAACTCCGGGATGAATAGCGCTAGGTTAATGGGTAGCGTGATCGCCGGCTCGGCTGAGAAGCTCCCCTGGCTGGCGATCTGGTTCGACTCCGCGTCGAAAAAGCCGTACGAGGCGAGCGTCGACGGGAAGTAGTTACCCAGTCGCTGGAAGTTCGTGTCCGGGTTCTCGCTCTTGCCGTCGATGTAAAGCAGCACCGACAGAATGATGTTGATGAGGTCGAACGTGAGGTTCGGCGCGAGGTTGATCGCGGTGTCCCAGGTGCTGCGGATGTGGCTGTGCCAGCCGTCCCACACCCACTGGATGCTGAGCTGCTGCACCTTGATGTTCGCTTGGATCCCGAACGTCATGCCGACGATGAGCCCGGCTTGAATCTGGTCGTTCGAGAGTTGAAGGGTGATCGAGTTCCCCTCCGTCGAGCCCTGCGCGTCGACTTTGAACGCGTAAGAAGGGCCGCACACGCCCATGTCCAAGCTGTACTGGGCGTTGGCGTTGAGCTTCCACATCAGGATGCGGGGGCTGACGCGGAACAGGTTCTTGCTCGCGCGGTTGATCGACACCCCGGCGCGGACGACGCCGAGTTGCGGGAACAGGGCAAACCCCTTACAGAGGTCGACCGGATCCGAAGTACCGAGGGTGGTGGTTGGGATGGTGGCCATGGTTTGCTCCTGCTACACCGGGATGCCGATGACGATCGATTGACTGCCGTCGGCGAACTCGCCGACGAACGAGATGTTGCCCTGGGTGTCGGATTGATCCGAGTGCATGCCGTGCACGATGCCAACGATCGGGGACGTCGAATTGGCCAGCATGTCGCCGTACTTGAGGATCGTCTTCTGCGTCCGATCGTTGCTCACCACCAACTCCATGCCGGCGTCGGTCGTCACCAGGTAGTGCAGCAGCCCGTTTCCGGACACGGACGCTGGGCCCACGCCTTGGATCGTCGACCCGCCTGGCGAAGGACTGCCGGTCTGGGTGAGCACCTGTCCGCTCACCACCAGCGCGTGTTGGTCGTCCGTGGTGTGCACCACCGTGCTGTAGATGCCGTTGCGCACCCGCGGACCCATGTAGATGTTGCCGGGAGCCGTCACCCGCGAACGTCCCCCACCCATCATCGGCGAACCCGCGATCAGGTTCGGCCGCTCGCCGGCGACGCCGCCGAGAAGGCCGCTCGCCATCGCGCCGCCCACCGAGTTTCCGCCGGGAGACGCGAACGCCTGGAGCACGTACCGGCGCTGGTCGTCGATGTCGCACATGCCAAGCCGCGACGGCAGGCTGCTGGCGCCCGGAGTGGCGCTACTCGCCTGCGCGAGCACGGTGCCGTTCTGCGGCGAGGCGCCGTAAGGAATGAGGAACGCGCCCTGCTGCACCCGCAGCCCCTGCGGCGAGCGGATGGAGTAGTCCGCGCACAGCATGATGTCGCGGTTGCTGTTGATGGCGATGTCGCCGAAGTGAGCGCCGAAACGCCCCCCGTCTGGCGTGGGATCCTCCAGACCGACGAGCCGCGTGAGGTCGCCGCCTTGGTCGCTGAACAGCACCATCGGCGTGCCTGCGGCGCTCGGGGTGTCCTGCACCTGCCCCTCGGTGGAGACCACCACGGCCAGGCTGGAGAAGATGCCGCCATTGTCGATGGCGGCGCTGTGAATTCGGTAGACGAGGTTACCGTCCTGAGTGTCGCCCTCGGAGATCCGAACCGCCGAGTCTTGGATCGTCGGCATGGACGAGCCGTTGTACTGGAGGTCGATCTCGTACACCGCGTTCTGGCCCGTGGCGCGCTGACCTAGGAACATGACCGCGGCGTCGTTGTTCATGACTCCGCCGCCTAAGGTCTGGAGATCCGGGAACGTATTGTCCCCCGGGGTTAGCATCCGATAGAAGACATATCCGTTCGGCAACGGCGTGCTCGGGATCGGCGATCCCAGCCCACCGCCTCCGCCATGCCCAAACCGATTGAGGTTGCCACCGCAACCGGCGGTACCCGCGCCAAGCAGGACTCCGCCAAGCGAGCCGGCCGCCAGCTTCAGAAAGTCGCGCCGGCTCGCGCCGGAGGATCGAGGGTTGCCGTTGCTCATCGCTTGATTACCTGGCCAGCTGACTTGTTGCCCACGCCCGCGGGGCGCTGATAGTCGGAGGGGAGCGCCTTCTGGAAGGCGAGAACCACGCGCCGATTGCCTTCGTTCTCGACCGTGTCCGCCCCGGCTCCCACGATCAGCGAAGTGGAGATGGAGGTCGTCGCATTCAGCAGCGAGTAGGTCCGCGCCACTTGCATGTCGACCGCCACCGGTCCGTCGATGACCTTGGTCGCCGAGAACGTGATGAGGCCCGTGTAGGTCAGCGGGCCGGAGGAGGCGGCGGGCAGCGGCTTGTACCACTTCGTCCCGGCATCGAGCGCGTCGATGTAGTCCGGCTTACGCTGGTCGAAGGGGTTCGTTTGGAAGAACTCGAGTTGGTTGTCGCCCGTGTTCGTGGCCTGCGTGCTCCAACCGGCGACGTTCGCCGCCGCCGTGAGATTGGGGCTCCAGGTCGTCAGGTTGTTGGCATTGTCCAAGTAGAAAACCGGAAAGTCGGCATCGTAGGAATAGTCGCTTCCGCTAACCGACGGAACGGCCACCCCGCCGGCGAGAGCCTGTCCCGACGGCACGCTGCGATTCGGCACCACGGAGACGCGCGTCATCGTCTGGTACCAGCCCACGATCTCCTCCAAGAAGCCGGGAGTCGAACTCTGGGTGACGGAGCTTGTCGAGAGGGGCCCTGGGTCCTGCGTCCCCTGCACCTCGCACGACATCACCTGTGAGTAGAAGCCGCCGTTCGCGCCGGCATTGCCAAAGACCCGGTAGATGAACGTTACGTTTTCGCTCGGCTCCTGATTCCCGAGGTTCGTGTACGCCTGCGAGCTCTCGACGAGTTCGAACGGTTGGCTGAACCAGCGGACTTGCGCCGGGACCGTTCCCGCGATCGGGTCGACCCAGCCCTGGGTCAAGTTCGCCCTCAGGCGCGTCACAAAGCGGTCGGTGACCGTCGGCGTTAGCTCGTGCGCCTTCTGCGACGTCGACGTGTTGCCGATCACGACATTGCCGTTCTGATGCCGGATCTTCTTCAGTTTATAGGTCTGCTGATGACCGCCGATCTCGGTGATGTGGAAGCCGTAGTTGCCGTTCCCCATCTCGAAAGGCGTGTAGAGCACCGCGTGGCTGCGACCCTCGAGCCAGCCAGAAGCTCGCCCAGGGCCTACGAGGGCCTGCTTGTGCTCCTCGTTCGCGTCGACTAACAAGATCGGCACGCGCTTCTCGAACGCCGCCGCCACTGCCGGGTGAGCACCTAATCCCGCTCCGGAGATGGAATCACCGTCGAAGACGACTAGCGCCGCCCCGACAACCTCGGTCGCGCTGGCGGCGTTGGCCGCACGGTAGTGGCGGGACACCGCGTTCAGAACTGGGCTCGCGGCACCCCCGAACAGTGCCATGCGGCCGCCCACGCCCGGTCCGAAGCTGCCGCCCCCACCGCATCCCAGCCCGGCGGCGACTCCCGCTAGCACGACCGCGGGACCTATCTTGAGATTCCTCGAATACAAGTTGACTCCTTGGCCGAGAGATTTGGCCAGCAGGTCCAACATCATAAACGAACTGACAGGTGCTTATGCTAGGCACTTTGTCGGCCTTTTCGCCCTTTGCAAGTACCACGAAGGGGGCTCCCGCCCTCGGCTGACCCTACGAAGGTCGACGCAACAAACCGACCCTCAAACCTCCCGCCGGGTTCTCAAGCGATCGAGGAGGACGGAAGCGACGATGATCGCGCCCGTCACGATGTCCTGAACCCAATTGGGCAGGCCCATCTGAGACGCCCCGGACCGAATGGTGGCGAGCAGAAGCGCACCGAGCAGCGTCCCTGCGATCGAGCCTTGCCCTCCGGAAAGACTCGCCCCTCCGATGACCACGGCGGCGATGACGTCCAGTTCCAAGCCGCGGGCCACGGTGGGATCACCGACCGTCAAACGTGAGAACTGCATCAGGCCGGCTAGCCCAGCCGTGAGGCCGCCGAGCACATAGACGCCGAGCTTCACCCGTTCGATCGGAACTCCGCAGAGTCTGGCCGCTTGCTCGTTCGAACCCACCGCAACCACGTGCCGGCCGAACACCGTGCGCTTCAGCACCCAAGCCATGAGCAGGGCGAGCGCCAAAGCGAACCAGACCCCTGGAGGCAACAGCTTCCAGCGCTCACTCCGCGCGAGCGTCGAGAGGATGTCGTTCAGCCAGGTCTCGGGAGCATCGATCTTCTGCTCCTTCGCGAGTCCGGTCGCGATGCCTCGGAAGAGCCCCAGGGTGCCGAGCGTCACGATAAACGGGCCGACTTTCAGGCCGGAGATCAGCAGACCGTTGAGCAAACCGGCTCCCGCCCCCGCGGCGACTCCAGCAAGCAGGGCGAGCCAAGGAGAGTATCCCGCGTCGACGGTCCAGGCGATCACGACCGTGACGAACGCCACGACCGACCCGATGGAGAGGTCGATACCGCCGCTGACGATGATGAAGGTCGCGCCGAGGGAGGCGAGTCCGACGATCGTCGTCTGACGGAACAGCGTCTCGACGTTGCCGCGGCTCGCGAACGGCAGCCCGACTTGCCACGTGAAGAACGCGAAGACCAGGATCCAAGCGACGACGAGCCCGGCGAGGTTGAATGCCGACGCGCGCCTCTTCAACCCCCGGTCGCCTCCCGAACGATCGCTTCGGAGCTGAGTTGCGACGCGGGCCGAGCGGGGCCGAGGACTCCCTTGTGCATCACCGCGATTCGATCGCAAACGCCGAGAAGCTCGGGAAGATAACTGCTGACCATCAACACCGCCTTTCGCTGCATCGCCGCTTGGTCGATCAGCGCGTAAATCTGTTCCTTGCTGCCCACGTCGATTCCCCGGGTCGGCTCATCGAGCAAGAGGATCTCCGCGTCATGGAACAGCAGCCGGGCGAGCGCGACCTTCTGCTGATTGCCGCCGGACAGCTCACCCACGGGCTGGGCCGGGCCCTTGCACCGAATCGCCAGTCGCTCGATCCATTCCGCCCCCACGGCGTGCTGCTTCGCTTCGTGAATCGTCTTGCCGCGTCCCAAGCTCCCCAACCGGGTCAACGTGATGTTGTCCGCGATGCTCATGCCGAGCGCCAAGCCCTCCGCCTTCCGATCCTCGCTCAACATGCCCACGCCTTGCTGCCAACGTCGGGCGGGGCTCGCCGGACCGACGTACAGGCCCACTTGGACCTTGCCCGATCGGATCGGGTCGAGCCCGAAGATCGTCCGCAGCAGCTCAGTTCGGCCAGCCCCATTGAGTCCGGCGATACCGAGCACTTCCCCTTTGCGCAGGGTGAAGCTCACGTCTTGAGGACGGACTGCACCCGCGAGGCCGTCGACGATCAGGATCTCACCGCCTGGGGTGCGATAGGAGAGCGGATACATGTCCTCGATCTGCCGGCCGACCATCAGGGAGACCATCGTGTCCGCGTCTGTTTCCGCGACGTCCAACGTGCCGACGCTCTCCCCGTCTCGCAGCACCGTCAGTCGGTCGGCCAGTTGGGTGATCTCGTCCAGGAAGTGCGAGATGTAGACGATAGCGTGGCCTTCGCTTCGGAGGGTGCGCACCACTTCGAAGAGCCGCTCGGCGTCCTCTTGGGTGAGCGAACTCGTTGGCTCGTCGAGCACGACGACCTTCGACCCTAGGGCGACGGCCCGGGCGATCTCCACCACCTGCCTCACGGCGATCGCGAGCGTGCCCACCCGTGCGTCGATATCCAGGTCGGCGTACCCGAGCCGCGTAAGCGCTGCCCGTGCGCGACCACGGGTCGCCTCCCGGCGGACGACGCCGCGCCGGGCGTCCTCCATGCCCAGCAGCACGTTCTCCGCCACTGAGAGGTCGGGGCAGAGGGCGAGCTCCTGGTGGATCATCGCGACGCCGGCGCGGCGAGCGTCCATCGGCGATTTCGGCCGATACGGCTCTCCGTCGAGCGTCATCTCGCCCGCATCCGGCTCGATGGCTCCAGCGAGCACACGCATCAGCGTGCTCTTGCCGGAGCCGTTCTCGCCCAGAAGGGCGTGCACCTCGCCCTGGCGGACTTCCAGGTCCACGCCCGCGAGCGCCTGGGTCGCCCCGAAGCGCCGCGAGATTCCTCGCATCGAAAGAAACGCCACCGAGGTGATTACGCCTGAGGCGGGGCGAGCAGCTTGGCCACGTCCGCCTCGGTCATGTTGTCCTTGGTAACGAGGGTCGCACCGGTGTCGATGCGCTTCTCGACGGACTCCTTCTTGAGTGCCTGCAGCATCGTCTTCACACCGAGGTAGCCCATCCGGTGTGGATTCTGAACGACGAGCGCGTCGATCTGCCCTTCCTTGAGGCCATCGATGAGCTTCGGCGAGGCATCGAAGCCGATGAACTTCACCTTGCCCGCCCAGCCGTTGTCCTGCAACACGCGGAGCATGCCGAACGTCGACGACTCGTTCGGACAGTAGATGCCGTCGAGATCGAGCGAGCCGTCCCCCTTTTTGAATCGCGCGAGAAGGTTCTCGCCCGCCTTCTGCGCGGACTCGGTGGTCGGTCCGGCGTACTGGTTCTCGCTCAGGATCTGGATGCCGGGGGCCTTCTTCACGGCGTCCAAGAACCCTTTCTCGCGGGCCATGGTGCTCGCGGATCCCTCCTGGTAGCGCAGGACGACGATCCGGCCCTTTCCGCCGAGACGCTTGACCATCTCCTCGCCGGCGATGGAGCCGCCCTTCTCGTTGTCCGTGGCCACGAAGCTGGAGTACTCGCCACCGCTAAGGTCGGAGTCGATGATCACGACCGGGATCTCGCTCTTGTTCGCCTGCTTCACGACCGGTACGAGCGCCTTGTCGTCGAGCGGGGCAAGCACGATGCCGCTGACCTCTTGGTTCACGAAGTCCTCGACCGTCTTGATCTGGCTCTCGCGGTCGTTCTCGAGCTGCGGGCCTTTCCAGATGATCTCGACCGCGCCGTTCGATTCGGCGGCAGCGTCGTTCGCGCCCGCGTGAATCGACTTCCAGAACTCGTGGGTAGCGCCCTTCGGGATCACCGCGATCCGGTACTTCGTCGCGCCCCCGGTCGTGCCCTGCGCCCCCGCTTCCTTCGCGTTACAACCGACCAACACCGCGGCCAGCGCCGCGCCCAGACCCATCGCCAACAGCTTTTTCATGTCCACACCCTCGTGATGTCTAACGGTAGCAGATCGACGGAAGGGCAAAGAGAGATCCTTCTCTGCATCGCCCGTTCCTTTTCCCTCACCCTTCGGGCGAAAACACCCTCAGCGCGGTATCCAGCTGATCCGCGTAGAAGGCGCCGTTCTGGGGGTCCTCGGATCTCAATCGGGCGGTGATCGCCGGCAGATCATTAGGGTCGCTCGCGATGGCGCCGTATCCATCCATGAGGAGGGCGAGTCCCGGCTGCTCGGCGGACTCGGCGAATCGGTGGGCAGTCCGGAAAGAGGCCTGCGCCGCTTCCGCTCGCCCCCGAGCGAGATGATAGGCCCCGACGAGCCAATGGGCGTAAGCCAACCGCTCGTCCGGCCGCTCGAGCTCGATCGCGAAACGAAGGTTGTCTTCGGCGGCGCGCTCGCCCGTGGCGAGGTCGACTTCCGTGATAACGATTCCGGGTTCGTTCCAGCCTGGCCAGCAGAATGAGGCGAGGTCGTAGCAGACCGCCTTTGTCGCGCTCAGGACCTCAAGCGACTCCGAGCCGATGCCGACCGCCAGCGCCGCCTCGCTCATCGAGCGGCACATCGCGAGGTTCTTCTCTTCCCAGTAGTACTGCCTCGCGCGGCTGTGCAGCTCTCGCACCTCCGCCAGCACGGCTTCGTCCGTCATCGGGGCCATTCCCCACCATAGCCGGAACTTGGCGTTCCGGGACAGCCCCCACCCCAAATCGACTTAAGGGGCAACGACGTGCACCGTGTTCCCCGATGGGTCGGCGAGCGTTTCTGACTCCCCGCCGGGCACGATCACCTCGAAGTACCGCAGGCCCACGGATCCGGGAGGCGGCGGAGGCGCGCCGACGCCGGCCCACGTGTTCAGCCCCACATGGTGGTGGTATCCACCCGCCGAGACGAAGAGCGCCTGCGAACCGTATCGCTGCGTCACCTCGAACCCAAGCCGCTCGACATAGAAGGTCTGTGCGGCATCGAGGTCAGCCACGTGCAGGTGAATGTGGCCCATCGTGGTTCCGGCGGAGAGTCCCATCCACTCGCCCTGTGCTGCGTCGAGCACGCCATCCACGTCCATTCGCTCGGTGACCATCGAAAGCCGGTCCCCTTCGAACGGCCACTCCGACCGCGGACGATCCCGGTACACCTCGATGCCGTTGCCATCGGGATCCGAGAGATAGAGCGCCTCGCTCACACCATGATCCGACGCTCCCTGGATGGGCCAGCCGAAGTCGACCAAGTGGCGAATCACGTTTCCGAGGTCCGACCGTTGAGGAACGAGGAGGGCGAAGTGGAACAGTCCGGTCGTGCGCAGGACGCGCCGCGCTCCTGGCTCTTCGTACAGAACCAGCAGCCGCTCCCCATCCACGCCGAGGGACAGCGCGCCGTTCGAGAGATCCAGCCGTCGAAGGCCGAGCGCGTCAACGTAGAAACGCTCAGACCGTTCGAGATCGGCGACGGTCAGGTGGACGCTGCCGATCCGTGTTCCTTGGGGAAGACGAGCCATGGCACCAGTTTGAGACTATCACGGGCTTTCGCGTTCGAGCGCGGGATCAACGCGACGCGACCTGGCTACATGGGAAGGGTGAATTCGAGCGCGCCGACGACGTCGGCTTCCCCCGCAGCGTGCCGAAGTCGGAAAGGGGACTGAGACTCGACGCGAACTTGGCGCACGGACCCCGATTTCTCCCATCGCACTTGGATCTCCCCCTCGGCCGCGGGGAACGCGCCCGATGCCCATGGTAGCGAGCAAGGGCGGGGATCGAACTCGAAGACGCGCGGGCCCAGGTCCATCCTTGGGCGGATGCCGAGCGCGTACCGAGAGAGCTGCCAAGTTGGGCAGCCCGCCCACTGGTGGCAGTGCGACCATCTCGTGTCGAACACCTCGAGCCAAGTTGTCCGGCCATCGGCCAGGGCCCAGCCCCAGCAAGTGCGATATTGATCCAGGGCAAACGCCCCCTCTCCCCTCTCCCACAGCTCGGCGAGGGCGTAATGGCCGAAGTAAGGCGTGATCAGCCTCGGCTGAGACGCACTTGGGTGTGACAGTCGGGGCGCGGATGGGTCGTTGGGGAAGCACTCCAACATGTGCGCCTTGATGAAATCGATCGCTTCTCCCTCCCGGTTTTGCAGCAGTCCGAGCCGAAGCCCGAGCACCGCACGGTGGTAGCCGATTTCCGACCACTTCGGATGCGTTTCGAACCAACGGCGGACCGTACTCTCCAGCCGGCGGGCGAGGGCGAGGAGTCGCTCGGCATCCGTTGCATCGACCAGTTCGCACCACTTCGCCATGTCGCGGAGTGCGCCGAGGACGTGGAGGTTGAGGCCCATGTCGGTCGGTCCCTCATTGCGCACGTAGCCCCAGTCGACGAAGCCCCACCCGAGCCGATCGGCTACTCCTTCGTCGCTGATGGCAGCCTCGAACGCCGCTACGTTTCGTCGGGCGTTCGGCAACATCTCTCGCAACAGGTCGCGATCTCCGGTGAGCTCCCAGTAATGCAGACAGGCGGAGATCCACTGGGCCGCATAGGTCGACAGGTACTCGCACCCTCCGGGGCAGAGTCCTGCCACGAGGCCGTCCGCTCGCGCGCACTCCGCGCTCTGCACCAAGCCGCGCCGCACCAGCCGCATGTCCGAGAAGGCGCTGGCCGAGATGCCCATCCCGACGGTGACCACGTCTCCTGTCCACTGCCCGCGCTCCCGGCTCGGATTGTCCGTCAGCGCGTCCTCGGTACACGCTCGGTACGTCTCGACCCCAACCGCCCAGATTTGGTTGAGCAGCCCATCTGGGGAGTTGAACGAGCCTTCGGGACCGCCGTGATAGAGCCGCTCCCGAAATTCCTCGACGACGAAGCGCACCTGGTCCGGCGGGGTGGTGACGTGGACCTCCAGGAATCGCCCGCCCTTCGGCGTGAGCGGCTCGAACGTCTGCTCGCCTCCTCGGGCGACGTAACGATCGAGGTTGCACGACATACCGGCGGAGAGGTTAATCCAAGGCGAGACGCGTGCACGCTCCAGCGCCTCGCTCATGCCGAACTCCACCACGGCGCCCGCCGGCGCGTCGAGGGTGATTCTCGGCCGCCCGAGCCGAACTCGGCCAAGGTCGTACCGCCGCCAGACGCCGTCCGGAGGCAGTTCGCGCGGCTCCAGATCGCGGAGGTAGAAGCGCGCGCTCGGGTCGTCGCCTTCGTAGCCAAAGACGTCCGCGAGTTTCCCCTCCTGCACCGGAACGAGGGAATGCAGCACGGCGTGCGGCGAGGCAATCGATGGCGGCCGCGCCTCGGCGAAGGGCGGCTGCGTCATCCGAGGGCCGTGCCATCCGTCCGGCGCCTTTCGCTGCCAATTGTCAGGCACGTTCCGCGTGTCGCACCACTCCATCCAGCCGAGTTGCGGATTGATCCGACGTGCGTGAGCCCGGTAGCCCGGCAGCTCACTCGCTTTCCAGTCCATCGGAATAAGGCGGTCGCCGAGGCGCACCTCGCAGGCGAGGAACGGTGGTGCATCGGGCTGAAGACGCGTGGTCACTCCCTCGTGGTGGACCTGAAACGCCAAGGCGTGATCGCCCGGGCCGAGATGCAGCGTCGCTTCCTGGTACTCCGGCCGGGAGAGCGGGTAGCGAAGCGGGCCGTCCAGCCAGAACGCGCCGTCGATCCACCCAACGAATGGCCCCGCCGTGAGCACCCGAACCTTCACCTCCGCGGCCCCTGCGAGCGAAACGACTCCCACGAATCCGACGTGGGAGTCAATCTCGCCGCTCCAGTCAGCGGACCACATGACGGGAGGAAGACGCCAGGTGCTCACGTTCAGTGGTTAGCGCCGCGGCTCGACGATTCGCACCACTCCCACGTCGGCGCTCTGGCCGCCGCGATCCTGGTGCACCTTCATCGCGATCGTGTGCCGACCTGGCGTCAGCATGCCTTTCGGAACGGGAACGTGAATGTACGATCCCGTCCAGCCGGTCAGGTTTGCGACGAGCTTGCCGTCGATGTAGATCTCGGCCGCGTCGTCGTGAATGACGCGCAGATACAGGTCGTCGCCGGTCGTCCCGGCTGGGATCTCTACCTGGCGGCGGAGCCAAATGTCCGGCGTGCTCCAGACCGTTCCGATGACCGCCCCGGGCGTCCCGGCCGTGCCGAAACCGCCTTTCCCTTCGGTCCAGGCAGTGTCGCTGAAGCCGGGCTGAGCCCAGTCGCTCGCCGGCTGGGTGAAGGTGTAGCGGTAGGTCTGCGCCGCCAGCTCCGAGGTGGCCAGAATCGTCTCGACGACGGGGGGCGGGCCGTAGAGGCTCATCACCGCGCGTCGGACGGTCGCCTCGTCCATCTTCAGAACTTCGCGGTCGTAGGTCATCAGGCCGTTGGCTTCCGTCTCCACGTCGGTGGTCTGGGTGTAGACCGCGGCCGAGAGACCAGGGGAGCCGATGAGGAACCGGAGGTTGGTGAAGAGGCGAAGGAAGTTGTCCGTAAGCTCCTGGGGAGTCTTAAACGACTGATAGCCCCACGCCTGGTCGCGCCACATGTGGCCCGGGGTCACGAGGCCGAGGCCGCCGAATTCACCGAGCACCGCCGCTCGGGTCGGCTCCGGCTGGGGCGAGCCCGGGCCGGGATAGACGTGCCAGTCGTGCATGTCGCCCACCTTGCGGTCGGCCCATCCGGAGACGGCGTCGACGAGACGAGTCGGATCGTAGTCCTTCGTCCACTTGGACATCCGCGCGGTGTCGTACTGACCCCACCCTTCGTTGAACACCACCCACGTGACGATCGACGGGTGGTTGTACAGGGCGTCGATCATCGCCTTCAGCTCTCGCTCGAAGATCGCCTGCGACTCCGGGGTGCGCTTGATGTCCGGATCATTCGGGCCGATCGACCGCTCGCCGCTCGGCATGTCCTGCCAAACGAGGATGCCCATCTTGTCGCACCAGTGGTACCAGCGCGCCGGCTCGACCTTGACGTGCTTGCGGATCATGTTGAATCCGAGCCGCTTCGTCACCTCGATGTCGTACTTCAGCGCGTCGTCGGTCGGCGCGGTGAAGAGACCGTCCGGCCAGAAACCCTGATCGAGCGGGCCGGCCATGAAGATCGGCTTGCCGTTGAGCATCAGTCGGGTCTTGCCATCCGGGGCGCGCCCGATGGAGACCTCGCGGAACCCAACGTAGCTCTCGACCACGTCGCTCCCCTTCCCTCGTCCGAGGCCCACGCGCACGCGATAAAGGAACGGCGATTCGGGCGACCAGAGCTTGGGCGACGAGACCTGAGCGCGGATGCTGCCCGTTCCGAGCGCCGTTCCTCGCGCCACCACTCGGTTGCCGTCCAGAACCTCCGCCCAGCGGACGGAGGCACCCTCGCCACGCTGGCGCAGGTCGATGCGAAGGCTACCGTCGAGCTTCGGGGTGAACTTAACGGACTCGATCGAGCGCTGCGGCACGCCCTCGAGCCACACCGTCTGCCAGATCCCGGTGGTCGGCGTGTAATAGATGCCCTCCGGTCGACGAACCTGCTTTCCGCGGGGCTGAGGGCCGGCGTCGGTGGGGTCCTTCACCGCCACCACCACCTCGTTCGGGCCCGAGGCTCGGAGCGCGCTCGTCACGTCGAAGCTGAACGGATCGAAGCCGCCCTGGTGCCGTCCGATCTCACGGCCGTTGACCCAGACCGTCGAGTCCCAGTCGACCGCGCCGAAGTGGAGCAGAACTCGCTCGCCCTTCGGACGGCTGAACGTCCGCCGGTACCAAACGGTGCTCCCCTCGGGAACTCGCTCGTTCACGCCCGACAGCAGCGACTCGACCGGGAACGGCACGAGAATCTTGCGGCGGAACTCGGAAGTACCCGGTCGAGGCGCGGAGGAGGGCACGATCGCCAGGTCCCATTGACCGTTGAGGTTCACCCAGTTGGGGCGAACCAGCTGCGGACGGGGGTACTCGCGGTGGACGTTCTGCGGCGTAACCTTCGACGCCCACCGGGTGCGCATCGTCGGCGTCGCCTGCGGCGAAGCGAGGGACAGCAGGAGGGCGGTCCCTCCGAGAGTGCTCAGCAGTCGGACGTGATGCTTCATCGAGTTAGGCTCACCATACTCTCAACTTCCCTGGCACTTCCACCGGCTCGGGGCCGCGCTGTGGGCAGAAACGGACACGCCCTTGCACGACCGCGCACCGTCAACCGATTTTAAGCCCGTTCGTCGTCGCCCAGGACGAGAGGTCCGCGCGCCGAATCGCGGCTCCCATGAGATCGGGGAAAAGATCCGGGGTGCATGCGAATGTTGGGATGTCCATCGCGGCGAAGTCGGCGGCGATGCGTTCGTCGTAGATCGGCGCCCCCTCGTCGCTCAGGGCGAGCAGCGTCACGAAGTTCACGCCCGAGGCGCGGATCGAAGCCGCACGCTTGAGCATTCGGCTCTGATCTCCCCCTTCGTACAGGTCCGAGATGAGCACGAAAATCGTGTCCGACGGGTTCTGGATGAGGCCTTGGCCGTAGGCGAGGGCCCGCTCAATGTCAGTGCCACCGCCGAGCCGGGTGGCGAAAAGGAGCTCGACCGGGTCGTGCAAAACGTCGGTCAAGTCAACGACGGACGTATCGAAGGCGACCACTTGCGTCCGTACGGATCGGAGCGAGGCGAGCACCGCGCCGAAGATCCCGGCGTACACGACGGAGCTCGCCATCGACCCGCTTTGATCCAGGCAAAGAACGATGTCGCGGAGCGCTTGGCCCTTGCGTCCGTAGCCGATGCGCACCTCGGGAATGATCGTCTTGTACTCCGGCTGGTAGTGCCGCAGGTTCGCGCGGATGGTTCGGTCCCAGTCGATCTCCTTTAGCTTCGGTCGCCGGTTGCGGACCGAGCGCGCGAGGCTCCCCTGCACCGCTTGTCGTAAGGGACTGGCCAAGCGCCGTTCAAGGTCTTCGACCACTCGACGGACCACTTCCCGCGCGGTGTCGCGCGTCTTGGCGGGCATCACTCGGCTGAGCGACAGCAGCGTCGCCACGAGGTGCACGTCCGGCTCGACCGCCCGCAAGCTCTCGGGCTCGAACAACATCTGCTGCAGGCCGAGACGCTCCAACGCGTCCCGCTGCATCACTTGCACCACGGACGACGGGAAGAACGTTCGCACGTCGCCAAGCCACCGGGCGACGTTCGGAGACGAGGGTCCGAGACCGCCTTGGCGCGTGGCATCGTAGAGTGCCTCGAGGGTTCGGTCCATGTGCAGGTCCTGGGCCGACAGCGGACACCCCGTTCCGTCCGCGTCGCCGCTCCCAAGAATCAGTCGCCAGCGACGCAGCCGCTCATCGGTCACGCTTCCACCTCCATTCCCAACATCCTTCTTAGCAGCGGCAACGGACGAAGCGCGCGCGCTTCGTCGAGGTCGAGATCTCTGGATTCGGCGGTGGCTCCGGCAACCCGCTCACCGATCTGGCGGCGCTCCGGGCGGGTGAACGCGGCGAAGGTCCGCCGGAGAAGCGGCAACACCTCATCGAAGGCGCTGGGAGCCAGCCCGGTGATCCACGCATCCAGGATGTCGAAGAGCCGCTCGTCGTGCAGCAGCAGCGCGCCGCTTCGGCCGAGAAACCCCTCGATCCAAGCCGCGGCGTGTTTGGGTGCGCTCCCCGGCGACGCGATCTGCGCGAGCCGCTGCGCCACCGCCTGCCGGTCGAGGCGGCCGCCATCCATCAGCAGTCGGCAAGCGCGACCAAGCACGAGACCGTGCGCCCCCTCGATGTCCGCGACTTGGCGTAAGGACTCGAACCACAGACTCTCACGCTCCGCGTCGTCGAGCGTGGAGACGACCGTTTGGGTGGTGTCGAGCCGTCCCGCCATCGCGCGTGCGGCGTCGTCGTCCATCGAAGCGCATGCGGGGGGGAGCCCGACGCAGGCGCGAACGAAAATCGAGTCGAAGACGCGCGCGACCATCTCGGCGTCGGTCTGCCGCACGTCTCCGTACCGGAGCACCGCCCCAAGAGGCGGCAGCGAGTCGAGCGGTTCCGCGGCCGCGGTCGCCACAGCCGCGACCTCGTCCAATCGGCGGAGCACCGCGCCCACCGCCGAAGGTAGCGCCGCCAGGAGCACGGCTCGGGTGAGCTCCGTCAGGCTTGGGAGACTCTGGGCTTCACCCGCCAGACTCGTCGCCCGCGCGGCGGAAGCCAGCTCGACGGTAGCGCCCCAACGGCTCGCGTCGATGATGTCCGGAATCAGTTCCGGACGCCACTGCAACTGCCAGATCTCGTGGAAGGTCCCCCGCTTCCCGCGCGCTTCCTGGAGCGTTCCCCAACCGATGCCCAGCAAAGTCAGCCGGTGGAGCAATTGACTTCGCGCCAGATCGGTTTCACCTCGGAGATCGAGGTCCACACTCTTTAGAGCGAGCTCGGGCTTGAGACGAAGGCGCTTCTGGAGGGCGGCCAGATCGGCCTGCAACGGCACCGTCGGCGTAGTCTCCGGCACTTGGCCGAGGGCATCGCCCACGATCAGCCGGTCGTGAATCAGTTGCATCGGGGTGGCGTCGCCCTGGCACAGGACCGTCCGGGCCGCCTCGAGCATCTCCTCCATGCCGACCACCGGACGCTCGCGCAAGGCCGCGAGCGTTTCGGCGAGACGCACGGCTTCGATGACGCTGGCGGGCGAGGCGTCGAGATCTTCGGCCCGCATCAAGCGGGCCGCGCGCAACAGCCAACCGCTAACCACTTTCTCGGGTTCGGATCGCCAGAGGTGCTCGTAGTACGCGGGCGAAATCACCCCCGCGCCGTACCCGCTGGACACGGCCAGCCGATCGTAGGTCCAGGGCACCCAGGTCGCCGCGATCTTCGCCTTCGGCAGCCCCTTCAAGTGCGCCGCGTCGGCGCTCGCGCTCGACTTGTGGCCCAACGCAGGAACGTGCCACGCACCACAGACCACCGCGAGACGCTGGAATCCGTCCGCCGAGGCGCGTCGGATCGCAAGGCGCATGTGTGCCTCGCGGGCGGCTTCCCTCTTGCCTGGGCGGTCGCCGATTTCCGCCCGCAGCTCCGTCATGAGAAGCGCCACGGCATCGAACACCTCGTCGTCGCCCCTGCGCTGCTCGACGGTGTGTTCCCACCATCGCTCGCCGTCGGGTGCTCCGGCCGCTTCGGCGATGGCTTGCAGGGGGTCCACCCAGGCTGTGTCGTTGCCCTCATCGTCTGCCTCCTCCCAACTCAGGGTGTGCGCGGCCGGCAGGTCGATGGCCCGGAGGGGAATCCCCCGAGTTGTGGCGTGTTCGATTGCCACCCATTCCGGAGAGAACTCGGCGAACGGAAAGAACAACGAACGCCTCGGGTCGTCGACGACGTAGGCGAGCAGCGCGACGGGAGGGACCGTTCCTTCTGCCATCGCCAGCGGCAGACTAGCCTCGACGTCGGCCGGCGCCTCAAGGAGCAGCGCGTCGGGAGCGAACGCCTCGAGCGCCCGCTTCAGGCTCCGCGCGGAGCCCGGCCCATGGTGCCGAACGCCGTAGATTCGGATCTCGCTAGCTTCGGCCGCCATACGCCCACTCCAGCCCTCCGTCCAACCGCTCCGAGGCGAACTCGATGTGGATCACGCGTCGATGCCGTGGCGAGGTCGCGCGTGGTGAGCCGTGAAGCGTCAGCGGGTGCATCGCGATGAGACCTCCTCGGGGGACTGAGAGACTGACGCTCCCATTGTCTCGTACCGCCAAATCGACGTCCGCTTTGGGAATCATCCCGAGCCGGTGGGTTCCGGGACTCACCTGCAAGGGGCCGTTCTCTGGCCCGCAGTCGTCCAGGTGAATCCGAAGCGCCACCATGCCGACGAGGATCCGATGCGGAGGGCGGACATGGTCGACTCCCTCCTTGGTGCTCCACCCGTCGTATCCCTCGACTTCGGCTCGTCCCGCGACGGCGATCTTCGTGTCCTGGTGCCACCCGAGCGCCCAGTTCGTTTCCGGGGTTTTGTCGAACAAGATCCCGCGGACCGGAAACGCAGGAGCCCCCACGAGATTGGAGGCAAGGCCCACGACCCTCGGATCCTCGGCAATCGCTCGTCCCCATTCCGTGTCCAACAGAAGCCGCGTGCCCGCCCGATCGCCGCTGAGGCAGGCGTGCTCCAGCAGCCGATCGACCTCGTCGGTCGAAATGAAATCAGCCACGACGACGTAGCCGTTCGATTGAAACTCAGCGATCAGGCTCATAGAACCTCGCGGCACGCGCGGTACAGATCCTTCCACCCCTCGCGCTCCTTGATCACCGCCTCGAGGTACTCCTTCCAGGCGACGCGGTCGTTCGTGGGGTCCTTGATCACGGCGCCGGTGAGGCTGGAGGCGATGTCGCCGGCTCGCAGCTGTCCGTCGCCAAAGTGCGCGGCAAGGGCGACTCCGCTGTTCAGCACCGAAATCGCTTCGGCGGTGCTTAGGGTTCCGCTCGGGCTCTTGAGCTTGGTTCGGCCATCTTCGGTCACTCCGGAGCGCAGTTCGCGGAAGATCGTGACCAACCGGCGCACCTCGTGCATCGATGGCGGCTCGCCGGGCAGCTCGAGCGCCCGCCCGATCTGAGCCGCGCGGTCTCGGACGATCTGGGCTTCCTCCTCCATCGTTTCGGGCAACGGAAGGACGACGGTGTTGAATCGTCGACGCAGAGCGCTGGACAGCTCGTTGACGCCCCGGTCTCGATCGTTGGCGGTCGCGATCACGTTGAACCCGCGCACCGCCTGCACTTCATCGTTCAGTTCGGGGATGGGCAGGGTCTTCTCCGAGAGGAGCGTGATCAGCGCGTCCTGAACTTCGGACGGAATTCGCGTGAGCTCCTCCACGCGCGCGATCTTGCCTTCGTTCATCGCCCGCATGACCGGGCTCGGGACCAGGGCACCGAGGGAGGGCCCTTCGGCAAGAAGACGCGCGTAATTCCAGCCGTACCGAATCGCCTCCTCGCCCGTACCCGCGGTGCCCTGCACGAGCATCGTCGAGTCGCCGGAGATCGCAGCCGCCAGGTGCTCCGAGAGCCACGTCTTGGCCGTCCCCGGCACGCCGATCAAGAGCAGCGCACGGTCGGTCGCCAGCGTCGAGACCGCGATCTCGACGAGGCGGCGATTCCCCACGTACTTCGGGGTGACGGCAAACCCGTTGGGCAGCGTGCCGCCAAGCACATAGGTGGTGACGGCCCACGGCGACAGTCGCCAGTTCGGCGGGCGCGGACGCTCGTCCTGCTTCGCCAGCTCTTCCAGTTCGGCCGTGAACGCGGACTCCGCGTGCTCCCTCAGTACCGTGCTCATGATTTTCCTCCGCGGGCGAACGCCGCGTGCATGTCTCGTCTCAACGATAACGTCTCTCTCCACTTCGTGTCGGGAGCGAACATCTCCGGCGGCATGATCATCCCGAGGGCCTCATCGGCGACCGACGGATGGAGGCGAAGGGCGACCTCACCGAGCCGCCACCAAAGCCAGTCGTCGCCAACCTTTTGCTGGAGGTATCGAACTAGTGCCCGGCTTAGTTCGGCGTTCCAACGAGGCACGTGCCATAGGAGCGCCATCGTTTGCGCTCCTGGCTTCCCAAGCCTCTCCCGCACCATCGCCTGCAGCCGATCGGGTCCCGCGACGGCGGCGACGGATTCCCAGTCCAGCCCAACGTCCTGCCGCTCGATCGCGGCTTCGAGGAGCGCTCCCGCCCATTCGGAGTTCCGGTGAAGCACTGCCGCATGCGCCCAGCCTTCGAACAGCGTCGCTCCTTCTTCGTGACCTTTCGCCGCGTCGAGAAGGGCCGTGATCGACGCGTCTTGCGCCGTCCAAAAGTCGGGCGGGACGAGACCCACGACGTACGTCAGCCGGCGGGCACGTTCGCCTCGATCCTCCTTTTTGCCACCGACGAAACCAGCGTCGAGCGGAGCCGGCAGTATCGGGGGCAATTCGACTTCGAGAGACCGCTTCAGAAGCGACCGCCCGAGATGCACGCTCGCCGCGACCGCCCGTTGGGCCACCTGAACGACTTCCGAGTCCGGCAGCACCGCGAGTAGACGGATAGCCGTTCCCCGCACCTCCGCACTTCGGTCCTTCAGCACCGCCGTCAAGAACGGAACGTCCTCGATCGAGAGTCCCTCACGAAGGCATGCGAGCAACGCGGCTCGGTCTTTTGCCCCTTCCGCCGACCATGCCTCTTCAAGCCACCCGCGCGCCATCGCGGGGTCGACCGCTCTCGCCGCCGGAAGCGCGTCTAGTCTCTCGGCTGCGTTACCCTCTTGCCATCGCTCTTCGAGCGGGGCGTCGGCCGCCAAGGCGTACGACCAACCGGGGTTCAGGCGCGCCAGCCACTGGCCACGGCTTCCAAGGACGCGGCGGACGAGCACGGCGCGTTGCCGGTTGGATCGGCCGAGGTCGAGCAGATCGGGCAAGCTCGCGGAAGGCGCGACCGTGCCCTCACGCGACGCCAGCTCCATCCACTCGTCGAGCAAGGCCGTTCCGGCGGCAAGACACCGGGCGAGAACCGCCTCGGCTTCGTCCGAGATCGTTACCGCACTCTCATCCGCGTCAGGCGGCGCCGGACCTCCTGTTGGGCCGAGCGCTCCGGCGCGGCGGCACGTTCCCAGCAACGCCGCGCCGGCCAACAATGCCCCCTCGCGATCGCTCGGATCGAACCCCTCTAAAGCCACCGGCGCTTGGCGGCCCGTGCCCGCCAGCACGGTTCCAACGAGCGACGGCCAAGCCGAGAGGTTCACAGGGCCACCACCCGTCCGCCGATGGAGAAGCTAAGCGGGTACATCTCGCGTCCGTCCCACTCACCCAGAAATGGAAACGGAGCTCCGCCAGTTTGGGCGAGGACCCGCCAACCGGTGAAGCCCGGTGCGAGGCGGAGCCGGGTCCCATCTCCGTCGACCACGTCCCAGTCACCATCGGCCACCGCGAGGCGGGCTGATTTGATCGGGATGGACAACGACTCTTGCCATGGATGGTGGGACAGGACGTCGGCAAATCTCTCCAGACCTTCGGCGATCGTGCCGTTCGGGAACGGCGCGGGTGGAGCGTCCAGTCGGTCGAGAACCGTCGCGCGTAGCGGAAAAGCCGAAGGGTAGAAGGCGACGCGGCCGAAGAACGCCGTGCCCGTGACGAGCAGAGGATCGAAGGGCTGCCCGGCAACCGAGAAGGCGAGCACCATCGCCCATCGCCGACTCTGAGCGCCCATGAGCCACGTGCGTTGCACGCGAAGGCGGTCCTCCGTCCATGTGCGCTGTCCGAGAACCGTCCAAAAGTCTTCCAACGCGTCCGCTTCGGCGATCTCCTCGCGACGGACGGTGAAGCCGACGGCCGCGCGGACATCGGCCTGTGAGGCGATGGGCAAGGTATCGAGTCGACCGTATGCCTGCGTCAGCAGATACAGGCTGCCGAGGCGGTCGAGCGCCTTCGACTCCCACCCCTGCCCTGACGCGACCAGGCCCCCGATGTCACGCACCAGCCGAGCCACGCCCGGCGCTTGCGCATCGACCATTTGAGCGGCCATCTCGTCCCAGTACCGCGGCGACTGCAAGGTCGCGCTCGACAGTCCAGTCCGGACGACATCGCGTAGCCATCGCTCGCACTCCTCCAGTCCAACCGCGACCCGCTCGTCTCGCTTGGCCGCCCGCTTCGCCTGGGCTTGGGGATCGATCTCCTTGGAGGGGCTTGGCGCCTTTGAGGCGCTCGCCTTCGCCTCGCGCTTCGCTAGCCAGTCCGTCGCCCACTCCGGGGCTGGCCCCGCCGCACACGCGCCTTGCCCGAACAGCAAGAAGAGGCCGAGGGCGTGCTTACAAGGAAATTTGCGGCTCGGGCAAGAGCATCGGAAGGCAGGCTCGCTCAGGTCGATGACCGTTTGGTAAGGCACGGCCGCGCTTCCCTTCGCCTCGCCCCAAACCGCGCGCTCGTCAGCTCCGAGCGATACCCACTTTCCCGCGCTCGCCAGACCCTGCCCGGCTTTCGCCGAGGCCGGATCGGGCGCGAGCGCCAGAATCTGGTCGGAGGTCCAAGTGGCCATCCCAGGTCAACTTTACCGACTGTCGGAGGACGAAGTGTCCACCCTCCGACCAGCCTTAGGCCTTGAACGCGCCGCTCGTGAGACCGGCCATGAACGGCTTCGTCGCGTACATGAAGAGCACGAGCATCGGGATGCTCGAGAGAACGTACGCGGCAAACATGTTCGCGTAATTCACGTTCAGCGTGCTGGACGTCATCAGGTACAGCCCCGACGAGATCGTGTGGTACTGCGAGTCCGAGTTCGTCACGAGCGGCCAGAGGAAGTTGTTCCAAGTGCCGAGCACGTTGGTGACGAGCACGACGGAGAGGACCTGCTTCGACAGGGGAAGAACCAGGCTCCAGTACTGCCGAAGGTGGCTCGCGCCGTCCATTCGTGCGGACTCGAACAGCTCGCCCGGCAACCCGTCGAAGAAGCTCTTGAACAGGAAGATCGCGAACACCTGACCGCCGGCGATGTAAGGCAGGATCAGAACCCAGTACGAGTTCAGCAGCCCCAGCTTCTTCACCAAGAGGAAGCTCGGAACGAGCGTCAGGATGCCCGGGATCATCATGAAGCTGAGCACGAACAGGAAGAGCACCCGGTGCCCCGGGAAGCGGTAGCGAGAGAAAACGTACGCGGTGACCGAGCCCAGCGTCGTCACGCCGAACGCCGTGACCGCGGCAACGAACAGCGTGTTGAGCGTGTACGGCCGGAGCACCTCCCACGCGTCTCGGTAGCTCTGGAACATCGTCTTCCAGTCCGCCTTTTGAAGTGCGGCGGGAATCCCGAAGAAGGCGTGGTCGAGCTCGTAGTTCGTGCGGAACGAGTTGTTCACCAAGAACACGAGCGGCACGAACGTGATGGTGAGGATCAGGATGAGAACCGCGTGTGTGAGCAAGTCCGCGATGCGCTTCTTCCGTCTCAAGCCACCGCCTCCCCGGTCCGCTCCTCCGAGGAGCGGAGGTACTTCATGTTGAGGACCGTGAGACCCAAGATAATGAGGAACAGGATCACGCCGATCGCGCAGGCGTAGCCCATACGCTGGAAGGAGAAGGCGTTCAGGTACATCCACAGACCCGGAAGGATCGTGCGGAACCCCGGACCGCCCTTCGTTAGCGCCAACATTCCCTCGAAAGACTGCACGCCGCCGATCACGGCGAGGATCACTAGGAGCTTTACCTGGCTCATCAGGAGCGGAAACTCGACGCGGAAGAACTTCCCTAGCCCACTCGCGCCGTCGAGCTGCGCCGCGTCGTGGACGCTGTCGGAGATCGCCGTGAGGCCCGCGTAGTAGATCAAGACGTTGACACCGCCGACGAACGGGAAGCCGATGAAGGCGACCGCGGTGAGTGCGGTGGAAGGATCGCTCAGCCAACCCCGCGCCAGGTGCTCAAGTCCCACGCCTCGAAGCGTGGAGTTGACCAGCCCCATGTCCCCGTAGACCACTCCCTTCCAAATGAGGGTGCCCGCAATCCCCGGCACCACGATCGGCACGAGAAAGAGAAGCCGGTAAAGGTACTTCGCCCGCTCCGACGAGAGCCCGAAGATTAGTCGAGCGACCAGAAGCGGGAAGATCAGGACGGCCGCCAAGTGGAAAAGCGTCAGGAACGCCATGTTCGCGAAGCTCGGCGCGAACGTTGGGTCCTTGACGTACTCCGTGTAGTTGGCGAGGCCGACGAAAGTCGACTCGCCGCCGACCTCAAAGTCGAAGAACGAGTTCCAGAACGCCCATAGGAACGGCAGCAGGCTGAAGACGCACAGCAGCACGATCGTCGGCGTGATCAGCCCGTACAGCGGCAGGCTCTTCAGAAACTTCGGGCGTCGCGGCCGGGCGCGGTCCGCCACGATCGGCTGGGACTCAGCGAGCGCCATTCGGAAGGTCCTCCATGTTAGCTCGAACCGGCGCGAGGCGCTGCCACTCCCTTTCGTGCGGCGTCAGGTCGATCTTCTTGCGCCGCACCACGGTCGAGGTCGCGCTCGACACGTTCTTCACCATCCAGTCCATAAACTCGTCTTCCGTCACCCCGTCCGCTAAGTACATCTGCATCATCCGGTTGGTGACCTCCATGAAGCGCAGGTCGAACGAGAACACCCACTTGCTCGTGGTGTACGGCCGGCCGAGATTCGCCACGAAGTCCTTGAGCTCCGGCTTATCCGGCACGTTCACCACGTTCGGCATCAGGGCGATCATCTCGTTCACGACGGTGTCGCAGTTCTTGGGGGTGGTTGCGAACTGCAGGAACTGAACGCATCGCTTGAGCTTCTCGCTCGACTCCGCATCGCCGGTGTCCGTGATCGCGGAGTTCGTGAGCACGAACTGGGTCGCGGCCTCGCCGATGATGCACTGCGGATAGCCGCCCGCGTACTTACTCGTCTCCTTCGTGATCGGCGGCAAGTAGAACATGCCGTACTCGAAGTTCCGCCGCGGGTCTTTGATGAGGCGCTGGACGAACAAGGACGTGGACCAATACATCGCGCCCTTGCCTTGGATGAACTCCCGCGCGTGGTCGGTGGCGGAAATGTCCTTCGGCATGAAGCGCCGCCAGTCCTTGATGATCCGGAACGTTTCGCGCCACCGTGGATCGTCCTTAGTGAAGAAGCCCTTCTGGTTGAGGAACGCGAGTTCGTCCCAGTCGAGGTACCCCTTGTAGAAGATGTCTCGCTTCGGGTCCTTCTTCACGTCCAAGGTGTCGCGGATGTTCCGATACACCTGATCGAAGATCAGATCGACCCCCCAGTCGGCCAACTCGCCGACCCCGACCAGCATCGGCGTGTAGCCAGCCTTCCGGACCGTTTCCTGGATGCGAATGAACTCGGCCCAGTCCTTCGGCGGCTGAAGCCCGAGTTTCGCGAAGATCTTTTTGTTGTAGAAGATGCCCGTCTCGACCATGTCGAGCGTGATGCAGTACATCTTCCCGTCGGGCGCCGCCTTGCTGCGGCTGATCGCCTGGTAGCGGAAGAGATCCCACCACTCCCGGCTCCCTGGTTCGCCCGCTTTCACGTACGGGTTCGGCGCCTCAAGGTACTTGTCCAGCGGGACGTACCAGCCCTTCTGCACGTCCTGCCAAACGTTCTCGACGTTGACGTTGATGATCTCCGGCGCCTGGCCCGCTGAGAGTTGGGTCACCAGCCACTCACGCTGCCCAACCGGCGCGTCGATGAACTCGATCTTCGTGTCCGGGTGCAGCCTCTCGAACTCGTCCCCTACCTCGCGGAACCCGCGCAGCGGTGGCTCGCCCGGGTTACTGCGCTTGCCGGGCATGTAGAAGTCCGGAACGACGCGGATGACGTGCTTGCGGCTACCCGTCGCGCGGGAGACGCCGGCGGAGGCGCCGCCCTCCTTCTTGGCATCGGTGTCCGAGGGTGGCCGAAGCGCCCAGGCACCAACGGCGAGCACGGCGACGAGGGAAAGATGGCGGAGTTGGATCAAGGCGTTCTCGGAGCCGTCGCATCTTTGCACGGCCGTAGAGGAAGCACGTGATGTCCGAGCCTCCCATTCAGAATATACACGCGCTTCACGAACTCGAACCGCCCGGATGCCGCAATCATGAATCGCCTTCTCCTTCTCAGCCTCGCCAGTCTAACCACGCTCACGATCTCGCATGCGCAGGTCACCGTAGCGGCCGCCAACACTCAATCGGGTGGCTGGCTAGCGGGAGGATGGGGGACGTATGAGTTCACCTTCCAGAACGCATCCGACGTGCCCGCGAAGATCGTCTTCTGGGAGGCCCGATGGATCGTTGGGGGGCAGCCGACCGGGCAACCCTGGAGCGCTGCCATCGATGTCGACGTAACCCAGGCCCGCGCCACGGTCAAGAAAGAACGCGGCTACCTGCCCCCGGAGATCATGGCCGGCACACGCCCGAAGCCGGCACTCATGCGAGGCACCTTCCGCGTCCAGCAAGGGGGAAGGACGTACGACGTCCCTTGGGAGCTCGAGATCCCGGAAGCGCGGCTCACTGGCAAGTATCGAACGGTCACCGGTCGGCACACCGGCCTCGAACTGCTGGAGGACCGCTTCCGCGCTTGGCGAGGCCAGGGCCGAGCGCTACGCTGGCTCGATGAGGCGTACCGCGGAATGGAAGAACTCACCGGGTACCGACCGTGGAACGGCAAGCGCATGATCCTAAAGGAGGTGCCGGACAATGGCGTCTTCGCCTACTCCGGCGACCCGATCCAGCTGAACACCACGGCGGTGCCCGACTCCCTCAAGCAGATCGAGCAAGGGATCATCCCATTCGGTTGGATCCACGAGATCGGCCACAACTTCGACGTGCACGGGAGTTGGTACATCTGGAACTCCCCCACCGCCGAGATGCAGGCCAATTTCAAGCTGGCGTACGTCCTGGAGACGATGCCGAGCCGAGATTGGGAAGTCGCGTGGGGCCACTTCCGCAACCCGAACTACCCCTTCCCTGGCCCGGACGCCCGCAAGAAAGTCGGCCGGGATTTTGTCGACGCGCTCTTCACCACGAACGGCGACAGCTACCTCGCCGACCCAACGCGAGAGTGGACGAGCCTCTCGAGCGATGAGCTGCAAGGCTTCTTCCAACGTATCCAGCGAGTCTACGGCTGGGAGCCGATTAAACAGTGGTACCGAACCTACGCCCGGCTCGAGGCTACGGGTCTGAAGCCGCCTGCCACGGCGGAAGGCAAGATCCGGTTGGCCGCAGCCATCCTCAACCGCACCACGGGCGTCGACCTCGTGCCGGTCTTTCGCCGTTGGCGCATGCCGGTCACGGCGGAGAGCGTGGCTCGGACGGCTCGAACCTATCGCCTCTCCTGAGGTCCGTGGGCATTTGCCCGACCCGGTAGATGGGGCTGCGGGAGAAGCTCCCGCAGCCCAGTTCGCGCCTACTTCGTCAGCAGGACGGCGATCGAGCGGCCGGGGCTCTGCGGTGGCAGCGCGTACGCGCCGTTGACCCCGCGCACACTTCCCTGCCCGACCCACTTTCCGGTGTGCGTGTCGAACATTCGGTACTTCGCCTGCGACGGGCCGCCAGGCCAGTTGATCGCCACGGGAGCGCCGGCGCTGGTCCAAGCCATCGCCGCCTGGGGCGTGCCGAAGGCGCAGGTCGCCGCGCCCTTATCGCCAGCGGCCGTCACGGCGACGCGCTGACCCGCGAGCGACTGCCAAGGCACCTCGGCGCTGAAGACGCTCATGCGCTGAAGGATGTCGAGCATTCCTTCGGTCAGGTGGTGCGGGTTCCGATACGGCCAGCGGAAGCCGCTCCCCGCGCCACCGGTCGCCATGTGCGCCCAGCTCATGCCGTGGAACACTTGCTCGTCGAGCTTGGGGTCCTCGATCCAGACGTCGATCGGGCCGTTCTCCGTGTCCATGTACGGACGGGTGTCGGACAGGGCGTCGAGCGAGAATCGAACTCCCTGAGCGATCGCGAGCGCCGGTCCAACCGCTTCCTTCGGGGCGCGCGAGGCGCCGATGTAGAGGTGGGTCGTCGCGTAGTCGAGGGCCGGGGACCGGTAGGCGAGCTGACCCAGCGCGTCCTTTGGCATCTGTTCCGCGAACGAGACGCTCACCAAGTGGTTTCGCCCCCACTTTAGGCGCTCGTAGTCGCGTGTGAAGGCGGCCACGTCGTTCGTCCACTCCGTAAGCTGGGCGGCGTTCGCACCCCACCAGATGTCCGCCTCGTTCAGGATCTCCCACGCGAAGATCGTGCCGGTGTTGCCCCAGCGGTCGATTAGGTACTGGATGCGCCGCTTTTGCTGCGCGCGCAATGCGGGGCTCGTGATGAACTCAATGCGGTTCTGGACCAAGCCGCCGAGCGCGGGATTGTACGGTGTCGTGTCCCACCGCAGGTTCATCCAGAAGGTGTCCCAAGGGGTCACGATGAGCTTGACCCCGTGCTTGCGCGCGGCCATCACGACGTTGTCCATCCAGCGCACGTGCTCGGGCCGGAACGTCCCGATGGGCTCCTCAAGGTTGCCGGAAGGCGGCGTCTCGACCATGAGCCGGACGATGTTCACCCCATGGCGCTTCAGGTGGGCCATGTACCGGTCGGTCACCTCCGGACGGTAGACCGCACGTTCCGGATACGACTCCTCGAGCTTCGGCCAATCCGGGTTGTGGTTGTATCCGATGGGGATGAACGGGCGGCCGTCGGCATGCACGAAGTACCGGCCGCCGGGCATGACGCGAACGTAGTCCTCCATGCGCACGCTCGTCGCGATCAACGGCTTCGGCGTCTGCGTCTCGCGCAGCAATCGAGCGCGCGCGCGGTCGTAGTCCTGCTGGATCGCGGAGCGAGCGGAGAGTAGATCGAGCGACAGTGCGTCCGCCGAGACGTACCGCCCCTTGAGCCGGTTGGCCTCGGCGCGGATCACGGACTCGAGCAGAGCCGGATCGTCGGCCTCCTTGCGGAAGCGAGTCGCCCACCGGGCTGCGCGCTGTGCGGTGACGTCGTACGCGACGGCAGCGGTGAGGTCGAGCGTGCCCGAGTCGCCGGCGGCCCGCCGGATCCACGTCATCCCCGGCTGCGACGACTTCCCTGCCGGGTCGACGGCGAGCGCCTGAGCGAGCCCGGGGATCGGACGGTTGTCCGGCCCAACGATGCGGGCGAGCAGGCCCCACCCGCCATTGCCCTGCTCGATCTTGTAGAGAAGCGTGTTTCGGCCGGCACGCAGGCGAATCGGAACGGTGTCCTCGTCCCGCTTGACACCCCTAGCGATCTGCTTCGTGAAGACGAGCGCGCCGTTGAGCCATATCTTGACGCCGTCGTCGCTCCCGAAAAGGAGCTTGGCGTCGGTCTCGCGCGGGCTCTCGAGATCGGAGTAGAGGTACGCGATGCCCGGTTTGCCCCCGTCCAGCAGCGGCCCGAGGTCGATGCCGTTCGTCGGATTGCCGAGTCCCAGGGTCCATCCCGCGCGCCGCTTGACGGTCAGCTTCGGGTCGGTCGCCCGCTCGGCAGGGATCATCGGGATCGCGACGCCTTCGGCCGCGGTGGCCGTCGCCTCGGGAGCGAGGTAGTCCGTGGCGAAGCCGGTGCCCTTGAGCTCAAGCGCACCCACGTTCGGAAACGGTCCGGCCGCGAGCCAGGCAAGGATCTCCCCTTCGGGTCCGAGCTTGAGGCGAGCGGTCTGGGCGGGAGCGGGCGAAGTCGCCGAGAAGACGGCGGCAAGAAGAAGCGCGGAAGCGGTCATGGACTTTCGGGGTCCGGCCGATTACTTGAGGCCGGTAAGGGCGATGCCCTCGGTGATGCGGCGCTGGAAGAACAGGAAGACCAGCACCATGGGGATCGTGGTGAGGACGGCGGAGGCCATAGTGAGCCCCTGCTGGAGGTTGTAGCGGCCCTGGAAGATCGAGAGACCGACCGGGAGTGTGCGCATCTCGACGTCGTTCGTCACGATGAGCGGCCACTCGAACGAGTTCCAAGAACCCATGAAGGTGAAGATCGCCAGCGTCGCGAGTGCGGGCTTCGCGAGCGGCATCACCACGCGAGAGTAGATGGTCCACAGGCCGGCACCGTCGAGGTAGGCCGCCTCCTCCAACTCCGCGGGAAGCGCCAAGAAGAACTGCCGAAGCAGGAAGACACCGAAGGCGCTCGCGAGGCCCGGCAGGATGACGCCCGAGTAGGTGTCGAAGAGTCCCAGCTTCGTGATGATCAAGAAGACCGGGATCAGGAGGACCTGGCCGGGAATGATCATCGTCGCGACGATCGACATGAAGAGGGCGTTCTTCCCGCGGAACTCGAGGCGAGAGAGCGCGAACGCCGCCATGCTCGTCACGACAAGCACCAGGATCGTGACGGCGAGCGCGATCCCAACCGAGTTGAGAAACCAGCGAACCACGGGAAACTCGCTCGCCTTCGCGAAGAGACTCTGATAGTTCTCCAGCGTCAGCGGAGAAGGGATCCACTTGGGGTCCGTGGTGAGGACGTCGCTCTCGCGCTTCAACGACGTGGAGAGCATCCACACCACGGGCGCGACCATCACGATCGCCGCCAGAGTGACGACGATCTGCCAAAGCGTGCGCGAGAGCGGCGACTTCCGGGCGGGCATGACGCTTGGACGACGGTTACTGGCCGCGAGGAGGAGCGGTGTTGGTCGGCTTGAAGTTCGCGCGGTCGGCGGACTCCCGCTCGCGCATCTTTTGCATCGACTCGGGGGTGATCGGGTTCTCGTTCCCGACGTTGCCGCAGCCCGTCAGGGCGAGCACCGGGACGATCGCGAGCGCCGCGGCGATGAGGTTCGAGATTGCTGACTTGGTCTTCATAGCGGTAATTGGGTCTCGAAAAAGGCGAGTGACGTGAGACGCGGGAGCCCGTCCGAGTGGACGGGCTCCCGCGCGGTGTTCCCTCGATTACGGAACGAGCGTCGGATCGCAGGCGCCGTAGGAGCGCCAGTTGTTTCCGGTCGCCGGAACGGTCGGGTCGGCCGCCATCGTCGGGTTCGTGTCCGGGTTGACCCAGCCGCGTCCCTCCATGTGGACCCACTCCCAGAAGCCGAGGTTCTTGAATCGAACCTGGTTGCGCCGCATGAACTTCGCGTGGCCGTCCGCGAAGCCGTAGTTGCCGCCCTTCGCGAAGTTGTGGCCCACCCACTGCAGGTCGGCGTCGTTGGTGCCGGTCCAGCCGTCGCGGAAGTAGTGCTTGCGCGGCACGGCGAGGGCCTCGCGGACCGTGGTTCCGCGAACCTGAACGATGATCGTGTCAGCCGGCTTGCTGAACGAGGTCTGCGACATGTTGCTCGTGCAGCCGTTCATGACGTAGCTCGTCTTTCCGGCTCGGGCGTCGTTCGGCACCGGGCGGAGGTCGGCCGAGGTGTCGTTCTGCGCGCCCGGGCTCACGAGCATGTCCATGCTCTTGATGTACGGAGCGGTCTCTCGACCCCAGTTCTGAACGGCGAGCGGATCCATGAATCCGAGCGGAGCGTTCGCGCCGGCGCCGAAGTTGGTGCCGTAGAAGTTCTGCTGCCCGATGTGCGGGGTGAGACCCTGCCAGTCGGCCGTTCGCGGGACCATGCCCTCGCCGTTGGCGACGATGACGTCGTCCGCGTCTCCGCTGTAGATCATCTGACCGAGCGAGAGCTGCTTGACGTTGCTGAGGTCGGCCGTCTTCTTGGCCGCGGCCTTCGCCTGGGCGAACACCGGGAACAGGATGGCGGCGAGGATCGCGATGATCGCGATGACCACGAGGAGCTCGATAAGGGTAAATGCCTTGCGGCCGTTGCGTACGTAGTTCATTCTTCCTCCTTTGGAAGCTCTGAGATAAATAAACGAGACAAGACTGCTACTCCAATCGAGACCGTGACGCTCCCTAGAGCGAGGGTCCCGGTCGGCGGGGCAGGAGTGGAAAGAGGTTCAGGAGCCCTCCTTCCCCACGAAAAAGGGCGGGCTCAGTCGATAGGACCCTGACTCAATCCTCGCCTCCTCTCCCCATCGAAAGGGCCGCTCCCGGCTGGTGCCGGACGCTGATCTTCTTGTTGCCGACGTAATGCATGCGCAGCACCAGGTCCTGCGCGTAGTTGCCGAATCCCGAACCGAAGAGGTTGAACCCTCCCGGGTGCTCGGCATCCGGCTTCACGCCGATCCTTACGGAGATCGGCTGGCCCGGCACGACCAGGGCTCGGGACAGCGACGTGTCGGACACCTTGGTGCCATCGACGTACGCGCCTTCCTGATCCACGGACCAAATCTTTTGCGCCCCGTACTGCGTCATGTGGTCGATCCACCAGTCGGGGTTGAGCAAACCGCGCTTCCCGCCGAAGTCGCCCGGGGCCGTCCACGTGCCGATCTCGACCCCGTTGATCCAGACGGTGATGTCCGAGGGGTAGTCGTGATCGTAGTTCGGCGCCTCGGCGCAGATCTCCATCATCAGCTCCAGCCGACGCACGTCGGCGGTGGAGGGGAGAGTGCAGGGAAACACGTACTCGACGAACCCGTCGGCCATCCACAGGATTTGCGCGGTGGCGCGGGCGGGATCGTAGAAGGCCTGAGGAATATCGACGAATCCGACCATTCGATCGCGATTCGCGAGACCGCACGTGCCGGAAGGGTTGGCAAGAGTGTATAGCCCGATCGGCATGGAGACCTCTTCCACCTTCATGTCCGAACCCACGAGGTTCTCGAACGAGACGAGGAAGCGGTCGTACCGGAGCTTGCAGCGCTTCTGCATCCCCTGCTGCCCGGGCATGTACTCGCTCTCGATCAAGCCGCACTGCTCAAGCTGCTGTACGTGCTTGGTCACCGTGGGCTGAGCCAGACCGAGCACCGAGACGAGTTCGTTGATGTTCTTGGGCCCCTCGGCAAGAAGGCCGAGGATGTCGAGACGCGCTTGCGAGCCGAGGGCCTTGAAGAGCTCTACGCTCTCCCCACCTCGAACTTCCAGAATGTGCGACCGGCTTGGCAATGACATCGTCGTCAGGGGATACTATAGCTCATCCGCAATGGTTATACCAAGGACTACGCCGCGACTCGTGCGAGAGTTAGCGCATCCGATTCCTGGTCACCCATCGTCCCACTGAGTAAGCGATGCAAGCCACCCGCGAATCGATCTCCAGCTACACCAATCCGGTTTACGACCGCTACTTCGCCGACCCCTTCGTCTTTCTGCACGAAGGCATTTATTACGCGATCGGCACCGGCGAAGTCGATCACGGCGTCTTTCTGGTTCTCCGATCCAAAGACTTCGCCCACTGGGAGCCCCTCGGCCCGGCCATGGTCCCAGACGAGCCGCTCGGCACCGACCACTGGGCACCCGAGGTCGCTTACGCCGACGGTAAGTTCTACATGTACTTCTCGGCTGGATTCGGAGATGCTGGCCACCGGATGCGTGTCGCGGTAAGCGAACAACCCGAGGGTCCGTACGTGGATGCGGGTATCGACCTGGTCGATCGGAGCGTCCACCCGTTCGCGATCGACGCCAGCCCATTCCAGGACGACGACGGTCAGTGGTATCTCTTCTATGCGCGCGACTTCTTGGATTGCGACGAGACGTGCCGCCCCGGCACCGCACTCGTCGTAGACCGTCTCGTCACGATGACGCAACTGGCGGGCGAGGAGCGCGTGGTGATGCGCGCCTCCAGCGAATGGCAGCGCTTCATGAAGGACCGCCCAATGTACGACGGCGTCTACGACTGGCACACCCTTGAGGGGCCGTGCGTACGAAAGCGAAACGGTCGCTACTACTGCTTCTACAGCGGAGGACGTTGGGAGAACGAGACCTACGGCGTCGACTATGCCGAAGCCTCGCACCCACTCGGTCCGTGGTCCGCTCCGACCACCGAAGCTCCTCGCGTTCTCCGAACCGTTCCGGGCAAGGTCCTCGGCCCCGGTCACAATTCGATGGTGGTCGGTCCCGACGGCGTTACGGACTACATCGTCTACCACGCATGGGATGTCGAGATGACCGCCCGCCGCATGTGCATCGACAGAATGGAATGGACTCCCGAGGGCCCGCGGTGCCTCGGCCCAACCAGCACTCCTCAGCCGCTGTAGGCTAACGCTCCGAAACCAAGGCAATGACGCCGATCCTTCGAAACCTTCTTCCCTGCCTCGCTCTGCTCGCCCTCACCGTCGGGCTCTCTGGATGCGACCGCGCTCAGGCGAACGCCGGCGGTCCGGTCACCGAAATCCAGTTCTGGAACGGCTTCTCCGGCCCTGACGGGCAGGTGATGGAGAAGCTCGTCCGCGAGTTCAACAAGCAGAACCCGGATGTCAAGGTCCGGATGCAGATCATCCCGTGGGCCACGTACTACGACAAGCTCACCCTTGGCCTCGCGTTCGACGGCGCTCCCGAGGTGTTCGTGCTCCACGCCGCCCGGATTCCTGAGTACGCCAGCCATGGCGCGCTCTACCCGATGGACAGCCTGGTCTCGACGTCCGGCCTAACGGAGAGCGATTTCGTTCCGAAGGCTTGGCAGGCCGGAATCTACGAGGGCAAGCGGTACGGATTCCCCCTCGACTGCCATCCGCTCGGCATGTACTACAACGTAAAGCTGTTCGAGGAAGCGGGAATCAAGGGTCCGCCGACGACGATGGCCGAGTTCGTGGACGCCGCCCGAAAGCTGACCAAGGACGCCAACGGCGACGGCAAGCCTGAACAGTGGGGTTACGCGATGACGGACATCCACTTGGTCGGCACCACGTTCCTGTTTCAATTCGGCGGAGGTCTGCTCACTCCCGACCTTCGTCGATCCGCGCTCGACACCCCAGAGAGCCAAGCGGGAGTCGAGGCCCTTATGAGCTTCGCCGATCGCGAGAAGGTGAGCCCGCCGCCCGCCGGCAACGACGGCTGGATGGCGTTCCAAGAGGGGCGGGTCGGAATGGTTTTCCAAGGGATCTGGATGATCGACTCGCTGGAGAGCCAGCGAAAGACGAAGGGACTGCGGTACGCCGCCGCCCCGGTGCCGTTCTTCGGTCCCGTCAAGACGGTTTGGGCCGGGAGTCATTCGCTCTGCATGCCTGCGAAGGTCAACGACACGCGCAAAGTCGCCGCATGGAGGTTCATCAAGTACCTCAGCGATCGTAACCTGGAGTGGGCCAAAGGCGGGCAGGTGCCGGTACGCAACGACGTACTCAACTCGCCAGAATTCCAGGCTCTCCCGGTGCAGCGAGAATTCGCCAAGCAGCTGCCCTACGTCACGTTCGAGCCGCCGTCCGTCGTCGTGAATCAGATCTCCGCCTTTGCCGATTCGGCCATCGACGCCAGCCTGAACCACATTGAGCCGGCCGAGAAGCAGCTCAAGACGGCCGCGCGCCGCGTGAACAATGTGCTGAGGCGGCAATGAGGAAGCGACGCGAAGCGATCGGAGCGTGGCTGTTCCTCACGCCGTTCCTCGTCTTGTTCCTCACGTTCGTCATCGCGCCCGTCCTGTACGGCTTCTGGATCAGCCTTCACAACTGGCACGTGCTCTCGAAGGACGTTCCGTTCGTCGGGCTCCGCAACTACCAGAGCGCGGTGAACGACGACCTGTTCCGCATCGCGCTCGCCCGAACGGCGTACTTCGTGCTCCTCGTGGTGCCGCTCGGCAACGTCCTGTCGCTGCTGCTCGCGCTCGCCCTCAACCAGAAGTTCCGCGGAACGACGCTCTACAAGGTCGCCTTCTATCTGCCCGTGCTCCTCTCGGTCACCGCGACCGCACTCGTCTGGCGCTGGATGTACTCCCAGCAGTACGGTCTGGTCAATCGCTACCTCGGCACCGAGTTCCGCTGGCTGGAGGACCCCAAGACGGCGATGCCTGCGCTCGCGATCATGAGCATCTGGTGGGGCGCCGGGGGCAACATGCTCATCTACCTCGCCGGCCTCCGTTCCGTCCCAAAGGAGCTTCACGAGGCTGCCGAGCTCGACGGCGCAAACTCCAGGCAGCGGTTCTGGGCCACGACCTGGCCTTGGATCAAGCCGGTGACGCTCTTCTGCGTGGTCATCTCAGTCATCGGCGCGTCGCAGGTGTTCGGCCAGTCGTACATCCTGACCGGCGGCAACCCCGCCTACTCAACCCTGACCGTCGTGCTGTACATGTACCAGCAGGGCTTTGGGCAGTATCAGTTGGGCTACGCCTCGGCGGTGGCGTACCTGCTGTTCCTCGTCGTCTTCGGCGTGACGCTCCTGCAGTTCAGGCTCCTCGCCCCGAAAGAGGGGCGGCAAGCCTGAGAGCTAGGGTCCGAGGGGGTCGGCGGACTCCCTCGGCGGAACCCCATAGCGGTCGCGGAGCACCTGAAGGTCCTCACCGGCGACGCTCCAGAAATCCCAGCCGCGAGCGAACAGGTCCACTTGGGTCTCGCAGCCCCGCTCCCATGCCTCCCAGAAGTGATCTGCGTCGAACTGCCCGAGGCTGCTCGTCGCGACATCGTTGATACGGATGCCGAGATGCCACGAGTAGATGACGGGCAGGATATGCCCCTCCATCGGCTCGTGCGGGTGCATTCCGGCGGTGAAGGTCGACACGAGCAACTCGCCATGGGGCGACGTGTCGTATCCCGAGAGAAGGTGAGTCGAGTCGTGCGGTATCGCGAAGTCGACGCAAAGACCGCTCGGGTTTCCTGGGAAGGCGAACCCGTTCGTCTTGTACCACTGCCAATACTCGCGGCCGAGCGTCCCCTCTGGCAGGTCACGCAACGCCTCGAACCGAGCTTCCAGAGCTTGATCCTCGGGCGTCCCCTTGTACGGGAGGAAGAAGGCGAGGAAGTCGTCCGTGAGCCACTCGCGGCCCGAGATACTGAGGATGTTCTGCCGCATCATGCAGGCGAGCGCCTCGTGCAGATGGCCTTGGGCCGATTGCGTGAGCAGCTCGATCCCTTCCCCTTCGATCCCGAGGGCGTCAGCGAACGTCTTGGCGCGCTGCACGCGAGCCGGCTCGATCCGACCGTCTACGACCGACATCACCGCGAGGAAGCGGACCGCGAGCACCCGCTGATCCTGGTCGGGAAGGATGGCCGCGAGTTCCTCCGGAGTGACGTCCGGAACGGGTGAAGGAACTTCGACGCGGAGGACGAACTTGGCCGCTCCTTTTAGCGAGTGGCGGTCGATCTCGGAGAGCGAAAACTCACCGCCGCACATTGCGACGTCCTGCATCGCGGCGAGGATGGCCGTCGCTTGATCGGGGGCAAAGGCAGTGACCATGGATCACCTGAAGAATAGCCCGCCTGCCAAGGGTCAACCCTGTGGTGAAGCGATCAAACCACCGAGTTGACCGAGTTTCACCCCCGAGGGAGAGCGGCTCTCCCTACTGGATCAGCTTGGTCTTGACGTCGCCGAACACGTCCGTAAGGCGGAAGTTTCGGCCCTGGTGCTTGTAGGTGAGCTTCGTGTGGTCGATGCCCATCAGGTGGAGCATCGTCGCGTGCAGGTCGTGGACGCTCATCGCGTCCTCCACCACGTTGTAACCGAGCTCATCCGTCTTGCCGTACGAGAGCCCCGGCTTCACGCCGCCGCCGGCCATCCACATCGTGAAGGCCTTCGGGTGGTGGTCGCGCCCGGGGAATGGCGAGCCGCTACGGCCCTCGTTCATGGGAGTTCGCCCAAACTCGCCGCCCCAGACGACGAGCGTCTCATCCAAGAGGCCGCGCTGCTTCAGGTCCTTCACGAGCGCCGCCGCCGCCTTGTCCGTCTCGCGGCATAGGTTCGGCAAGCCGTGCTTGATGTCGCTCGGCTCCGATTCACCGTGATGGTCCCAGCCTCGGTGGTAGCACTGCACGAAGCGCACCCCGCGCTCTACCAGCCGGCGCGCGAGCAGACAGTTGTTGCCGAAGTTCTTCTTCCCCGGCTCCGTCCCGTACATCTCGTGAGTCTCGCGCGACTCCTTACTCACGTCCATGAGGTCCGGCACGCTGGTCTGCATCCGGTAGGCGAGCTCGTACTGGGAGATGCGCGTCTCGATTTCCGGGTCGAGCGCCTCGGCGTGCTTCTGCGCGTTGAGATCGCGAAGCGCGTCGAGGGTGTCGCGACGGATCTCGCGCGTGACGCCATCCGGGTCCGAGACGAAAAGCACCGCGTCGCCTTGGGATCGGAACTCGACTCCTTGGTGCACCGACGGAAGGAACCCGCTACCCCAGCAAGACTTGCCGCCGTCCGGGTTGTTCATGCCGGAGAGGAGCACCACGAAGCCAGGAAGGTCGCGGTTCTCCGTGCCGAGGCCGTAGGTGAGCCAGGAGCCAAGGCTCGGCCGCCCCGGGAGCTGGAAGCCGGTGTTCAAGAAGAGCTGTGCCGGCGCGTGGTTGAACTGCTCCGTCTGCATAGAGCGGATCACCGTCACGTCGTCGGCGATCTCCTTGAAGTGCGGCAGGAGCTCACTGACCCACTGCCCCGACTGCCCCACCTGCTCGAATTTGTACGGCGAGCCGAGCAGCTTGGGAGCGCCCTTGATGAACGCGAACCGCTCACCCTTAAGGAACTCCTCCGGACAGTCCTGCCGGTCGTACTTCACCAGCATCGGCTTGGGGTCAAACAGATCGATCTGCGACGGCGCTCCCGCCATGAACAGGAAGATCACGTTCTTCGCCTTCGGCGCGAAGTGCGGCCGCCGAGCGGCGAACGGATCGCTCTTCTGGGGTCCCGCGAGTGCGAACGCCGACTCCATGAGCAGCGACGAAAGCGCGACGCTCCCGAGGCCGTAGCCGATCTGCTTGAACAGGGTTCGGCGGGTCATCTGCTTCAGCAGCTCTTGTTGGATCTCGTCGTGCATCGCGTTATCCCTTCGTAATCGTCTCGTCGAGGTTCAGCAGAACGTTCGCCGCGATCGTCCAAGCCGCCTGCTCGGGCGTGCCGCCGACCCGCTCGGCCGACTTCGGATCCGCTTCGTATCGTTGGCGTACCGTGGTCACGAGGGCAGCGAGCCTCTCAACCTCTTTCGGCTTCGGCTGCCTACCGGTGCAAAGTCGGAAGCCGTACGCGAGCCGAGCTTGCTCGGAGGTCCCCCCCTCCTTACGCATCCGCTCGGCCAAAGCTTTGGCCGCCTCGAAAAGTCCCCGATCGTTGAGCTGAGCCAGCGCTTGGAGGGGCGTGTTGGTGCGGATGCGCCGCACGGTGCACGTCTCGCGGCTGGTGGCGTCGAACGCGGTGAATCCTGGGAACGTGGCCGTCCGCTTCCAGAACGTGTAGATCGCGCGTCGCTGCGCGTCCTTCCCTTGACTCTGTGTCCAGCGGTCGCCGCTGTACGGACTGTCCCAGACGCCCTCCGGCTGGTGCGGGAAGACGCTCGGTCCGCCGATCGTGCGGTCGAGGAGCCCGGATGCGGTCATCGCCACGTCGCGGATCGCTTCCGCTTCGAGCCTGAAGCGAGGTCCACGGGCGAGAAGCACGTTCTCCGGATCGCGCTGAATCAGCGCCTTGGTCGCATTGGACGACTGGCGGTAGGTCGCCGAGGTGACGATGAGGCGGTGCATCGCCTTCATGTCCCATCCCCGGTCCATGAACTCGACGGCCAGCCAGTCGAGCAGCTCCGGATGGCTCGGCTTCGAGCCCTGCGTCCCAAAGTCGTCGCTCGTCTCGACCAGGCCGCGGCCGAAGTAGACCTCCCACATCCGGTTGACCTGCACCCGCGCCGTCAGCGGATTCTCGCGGCTCACCAGCCACTGAGCGAGGCCGAGCCGGTTGCCGGGCAGGGTCGGCTTCATCTTGGGCAGGATGGCGATCGTGCCCGCGGGTACTTCCTCGGCGCGGCTGAGGAATTCCCCTCGGGTGCGAAGATGAACCTTCAGGGGCCCCTTCGCCGGTCGGTCACGCATCACCAGAGCCGTCGGAATCGCTCGCTTGAGCGCGTCGAGGTCGGAGGTAACGAGCGCCCTCGCTTGATGGATCTTTCGGAAGGTGGTCGACGTGGCTCGAAACGCGGCGAGGACCTGAGCCTCCTGCTCCTCCGTCCGAGCGGACTGCCGCACCAACTCCCCGATCTGAGGCGACACGACGACCGAAGCCGGTTCGGCCGCCTGCGTGAATCCGACGCGGAATCGCCCGAGGGTGTGGTTTGCGTACTCCGACTGCTGCTCGATCACGATCTCGACCGGAACGTCGCCCGAGGCCGTCACCGGCTCGGCGAACTCGAGCACCAGTTCGTGCGGTCGCCCGTTTTGTCCGTTGATGGCCCAGCCGCGTCGGCGGTCTCCGGCGATCACGGACGATGCGTCGTGGGTCGACTGCACGAAGTCGGCTGCCGCGGCGCGGAACGCTACCGGCTTTCCATCGACTTTGAGCGTGACCCGGTTGATCACGAAGTTGCCGTTCGGCGAGCGGCCAGGGCCTTTGCTGCCCAGCGTGGCATCCGTGAGCGCCTCGAGCCGAAGTCCGGTGACTCCGTTCAGGCGAGCCGTCCCGGAGACGGTGTACGTGTCGTACGCCGGATTGTGCCCCGTCGCCAACCACGATCCGTCTTCCTTCAACTGAAGGGAGCTGCCGCTCGCGGTCGCTGCGCTCGCATTCGACAGCGGAAGGCTTCGGGCCGACACCTGGGTTCGCCAAGCGTCGTACTCGCCCGCGCCCGGGATCGCGGCCTTGAGTCTGGCCTCTAGCTCCTCGAGCTTCGTCTCGAGCTGTCGCTTACGGGCCGCCTGCTCGGGCGACGGCGCCTCCATATCGGCCTCAAACCACTTCTCCTCCGAGACCTCCTTCGGACCGCGAGGGTAGATGGCCGCGTTGTTGAAGAACGCGGCCATCTTGTAGTAGTCCTTCTGGCTGAAGGGATCGTACTTGTGGTCGTGACAGCGGGCGCACGCGACGGTCGAACCGAGCCACACCGTCGCCGTGGTGTCGACACGGTCCAGGATGACTTTGAAGTGCGCCTCTTCCTGGTCGACGCCACCCTCGAGGTTCATGAGGGTGTTGCGATTGAAGCCGGTGGCAATGAGCTGATCCTGGGTCGGCTTCGGCAGCAAGTCGCCCCCGATCTGCTCGACTGTGAACTGGTCGTACGGCAGGTTTCGATTGAAGGCGCCGATCAGCCAGTCGCGGTACTTCCAAGCGGTGCGACGCAGGTCCTTCTCGTATCCGTCCGTGTCGGCATACCGCGCGAGATCGAGCCAGACTCGCGCTTGCCGCTCGCCGTAGTGGGGGGACGCCAGCAGGCGGTCCACCGCGCGCTCATAGGCGCCGGGACGCTTGTCGGCGAGGAAGGCGTCGATCTCCGCCGGAGTCGGCGGCAATCCGATCAGGTCGAGCGAGGCCCGGCGGAGCAGGATCTCTTTCGGTGCCTCGGGCGATGGCATCAGCTTCCCACGTTCGAGGCGAGCCATGACGAACGCATCGATCGGGTTGCGCACCCACTTGGCGTTTTTGGGCGTTGGGACCGCCGGCCGCTTGGGCGCGACGTACGACCAGTGCATCTTCGGCGGCCCATCGAACGAGGCGCCGCCGGCGATCCAATCCTCGACGGTCTTCGTCTGCACGGTTGTAAGAGGGGCGAATCCCATCGGCATGCGCGGCTTGCCGCCATGTCCTTTGATCCGCGCCACGAGAAGCGACTTCTCCGGCTTGCCCGGAACGATGAGCCCCTCGTTGATGCCGCCCTTCTTGATCGCCGCGACGGTATCGAGCTTCAGGCCCCCGAGTTTGGTCGTGCCCCCGTGGCACGACGTGCAGTGCGCCTTGAAGATGGGCGCGACCTCGCCGTAGTTCGTCCGCTTCGCAACGGGCTTCGCCTGCGCCTTTGGCGGGGGCGGCGCGGCAAAGACGAAGGCAAACGGAGTGGCGGCGAGCAGCGGGAGCCAGCGCTTCATGAGACCTTGCGGAGGAGGGTGAGTCGGCCGATTGGGACCCACTCGGCTACGAGAATGTCGTTCCGGTTGATCCAGATCGCGGCGTGGGGGTGGATGAACTTGCCCGGGATGAACTTGTCGCGCGCGGCACCGCGGAGGTTCGTCGGCTGCCCATCACCGAGGTGAGCCAGCACCTGATTGTCGCGGCCTAGAATGGTGACCACGCTGTCGAGGTCCGGGATGAGCACCATGTCTCGGTTGAAGTGGACGTGGCACGGGCGGCGCAACCCGGAGTTGACGAATCCGAGGTGCTTGCCGTCGAGCGTAAATCGCTGCAGCCGCCGGTTGCCACGGTCGGCCACCATCAGCTCGGGCGTTCGTCCGCGGCTGTCGACCCATAGGCCGTGCGGCTCGCGCACCTTGCCCGCTTCCGAGCCGGGCGTGATCAGGACGCCCTTGAACTCCCCGTCTTTCGAGTAGCGGTGGACGTAGTGCGATCCGTAACCGTCGCCCACGATCAGGTCGCCGTTCGGGTCGAAGGCGACGTTCGTCGGGCACCACTTCGATTCGTCCGCGTAGACGCCGGCTTCCCGTGGCATTCCGGTCTCCCATACGACGCGTCCGCGGAGGTTGGTCTTCACCACCTTTCGGCGGCGCGTGTCGCAGTGGTACAGGAACTCCTCGCTTCCCTCGCGCCGCAGGTCGAGGCCGTGCGCGCCACCGGCGAACTCGGAGCCCCACGACTCCATGAACCGCCCCTTCGGATCGAAGACGGCGATGGCGTCGCGGCTGACGCTCCCTTCGTGCACCGTGTGCGCCACGTAGATGTGCCCCTGCCGGTCCACCGCGAGTCCATGGGTGTCGCCCCACTTGAGATTCATCGGCGGGGTCAGCCAGTCGTGGTAGACCTCGTAGGTGTGCGCTCCCGATCCTACGATCGGCCGGCGCACGGGCGAACCCTGCATCAAAGAACCTTGGGCAAGAAGCGACGCCGGAAGGGCGGCGGTGACGGCAACCGCGCCAGCGGCACGGAACAAATCGCGACGGGAGAGGACTTCTGTGTCCATTCCTTCCAGTGTAACCGCGACACCCCGAGAACGCTGGACGATAACGGCTGAAAACCTGTGAGATTCGGTCGTGGGGATGGGCGTTCGGTGAGGGAGGGCTGTCATCCCGAGCGGAGCCGAGGGATCTAATGGCAGACCCTGACTGCCCACGGTCAAGCCGCCACCACCGAGAGAGGGGTACGCGCGAACACGCGTGTAGCCTTGGCACCTGCCGCCTCCGGAGGGAGCCTCACCCAGAGGGGAGACCGCCTGGCCAGCAGTAGTCAGTATCTCCGGTTAGATCCCTCGGCTCCGCTCGGGATGACAGCGTCCGCTCACTCAACACCCTCCCGACGCCCCCGACGCCACGACGCACCGTCACCCACTACGGCTCTTCGGGCTCGGACCAGAACCTGAGCTCGTGATCCAAGTGGTGGCGCCCCATGGAGAGCGTGAACTGGGTGCGCGTGGCCTCGACGTCGACTTCCGGAAGCTCCGACTCAGTCGCCCAGCGACCATGTTGTCGGCGGTAGGCGTCCTGCGCGTCCCATGCACGATTCAGCCATATCCGTTCCTCCCATCCGTCGGGCATCCGAGGGTCCGCGGGGCCGTCGGCGAACTGCAGCACGCCCCACTGCTCGGGGCGGTGCATGTCCACCACGCCCTGCGGCGACCACACCCAGTTGTCCTCCGGCACGTTCGGCACCTTCACGTACCGACCGTCGGCCACGTCGTGGCGCCACTGCACGCGTGAGAAGTTGATCCGCCAGAGGTCGCCGGCGGCCGGTGGAGTGGGGCAGCCGGCGATCTGCTTGACGGCGGCCCAAGGGATGGCGATCGTCACGGACCAGCCGCGGTCCTCGTCGCTGGCGTCGTTGAGGGTTCCGTCCACGTGGACGGCGGTTCTCAGGCCCTTCAGCTCGAATCCGTCGATGGGTGGGCCGTCCGCACGGTAGGGACGCACCAACAGAAGGTCCCAGGTGGTGTTCAGCGCGTTGATCTCGAGCTCCACGTAGCGATGTCCATCGCCATCGGGATCGAGAAACACTTCAAAGTCGTTGTCGTGGAAGATGACCGAGTCGTGCTCGGTCAGGGTGCCCCAGACGTGCGGCTCCTCTAGCTCGGCTCCGATGTACAGCGCGTCGCTGTCCCACAGCATCTTCGCCCGAGTGAGGAACCGGGGGCGCGGTGCCTCCGGCCCGAGAATGTCGACGAACTCTTCCGTCCACGGGGCGCTCGCCCACGCCGCTCCCTCTAGCCGCCCGTTCATCTCGGGCGGCTGGGGCGTGCGGCGACACAGGTAGTGGCGCGGTGGCTGGATCATCCGCGCGGCTTGCGGTTCAGCGTGTACCAAGCCTCCGTCGACCAGAGCGGCTCGCCTCGATTCGACTTGAGGTCCATGTTCACGTGCACCACGCGATCGGCCCTGAGCCCAGGAATGACCAGTCGAACCGTGCGGCCGTCGGTCGATGGAATCGCCCGCGAAACCGTGAGCGTTTCGCGGTTCTTCTTGTCGCCGCCGTACTCCGGAGTCGCCTCGTAGTTCCACTGCCGCACCGCGTACGACTCGGGGTTCGTCGCGATTTTGCCCGCCACCGGCTTGGTGAAGCTCACAACGAATCCATCGGAAGTCGCCCGCATCGACTGGATCTCGAAAGCGAGCTTCCCCGTCGGGCGCAGTCGCTGCAGACCGAAAGTAGTCTCCTTTCCGGTCTTGGGATCGGTCCAACCCCAGGTGGCGCTGGCGCCGATGCCGCCGTAGTACAGCGATCCGTCCGGCCCCCACACGAGCCGGTTGGTACCCGACTCGAGTCCCTGCGTCCAGTGCACCATGCCGCCTTGCCACACCCCGTCGACTTGCTCAAGAAACGCCCGGTGCAGGCCGCCGTACTTCACGTCCCCGATCGCCATCTGACCCGCGAAGGGGCCGTTGGGAATCACGACGGACTGTGAAGGTGAGTTCGCCGCCTCGTTCTGAGGCATGTACAGCGCCGGTGGCACGAACGGGCGATCGTCGTAGAGCCCGGGAGTGCCGCCGTTCGGGTACTCGGGAGTCTTGAACTGGGTGTTGTTGAAGTGGCCATAGAAGCCCCCTTTCTGGATGTGGTTCAGCTTGTTGGAAGGCTGCCAGGCACCCTGATTCTCTCCCACGAAGATTTCGCCTTTAGGGCCGACTACCACGCCATTCGGCGTGCGGTGCCCGCTCGTGAGGAACTCGATGTTCGCGAGCGGGTTCTTCGGGTCGTATCGCTTCGGATCGAAGCGGAACACGGAGCCTCGGTACGGCGGGTTCGGGCCGTTGATGCCCGGCGCTTGGAAGTGGATCGCGGTCGACAGCGATCCGTACAGCCAACCGTCCTTTTCGGCGAGCCCGAAGGTGAAGTGATGGTAGTTGTCGGACTTCCAACCACTCGCCACCGTCTCCTTGGTCTCGTACCAACCGTCGCCGTCCTTATCGCGAAGTCGGCTGACCTCGGTGCGTTGGGAGACGTACACGTCGCCATTGACGACCGCCATGCCGAGCGGCTCTTGTAGCTTGTCCGCGACCTTCTTGAGCTTGATCTTTCGCCGGTCGTTCCCCTGGACGCCATCCAGAACCCACATCTCGCCGTCTCGCAGCTCCGGCTTGAGCTCGCCGCTCTGGTTCGGCTCAAAGGTCGTGATCAGCAGCCGGCCGTCCGGAAGAAACCCGATGGCGCCGACCTTCGGCTCGAACTTCTCGGGCCGAATGGTCATTACCGTGAAGGCTGGATTGACGCGATCAAGCGGCATTCCGTTGCCCGGTCGCATCGAGCCCGCGGGACCCATCAGCCGCTTCGGGCCGGGCGACACGACGCGCGTGACGCCCGCCGGAGTGCGGAGCGACTCCGGACCCACCGGGACAAAGCTCGTTTGCCCCGGCACCTGCCACTCCAGGAGGAGCCGCTCCTCGCCGGAGTTCTCGAAGAACCGAATCACGAACGGGTGCCAGCCGGCCTTGAGGGTCAACGACCCGGGCTTGGGCGTCGCCGCGTGAACGCCGTCGTTGTCGATCACGACCTTGCCGTCGAGGCTGAACGTCGCGCCGTCGTCGCTGCTCAGCCGGAACGGATACTCGCCATCAGCCGGGACGTACAGCTCGCCGATGACTTCGGCATAGAACTTCTCCGTGAGACCGCCGAAATCAGCCGTCTTCAGGTCGATGCGCTCGATGCGGCGATCGATGTTCGGGGTCTGGCCGGGTACCAGTTGAGCGAGCTCTCCCATCGGGACCTGAACGTCGTAGATCCGGAGGGAGGCGCCGGGCTCGTACTTCTGCTGAAGCGAGGAAGCGGAGGCGGTGACGAGAGCGAGCGCGGCAGTGAGCAACAGCATTGTCGGACCTCTGAACCGTACACCATTCCCAGGGTTGGCGGTGCACTACAATGGCGTTCCATGACAAACGTCGAGCTGGCGCAGAAGCTCCGGGACCTGCGCGACTTCCTCATCATCGCGGGCTACGAGGAGTCGCACGCCACCCGATACACGCAGATCGCGCGGTACATCGAGAAGCTGCCCGAGCCGGTGGAGACGCTCCGGCGCGAGGGCCGGCTCAAGGAGATTCCGGGCGTCGGCAAGCTCATCCAGCTCTACATCAAGGAGATCCTGGAGGACGGGGTCACGAGCAAGCAGCGAGACTGGGAGCCTTTTGCCCCCATCACCGTGCTCGAACTGGTCCGCATTCCGGGTCTGGGCGCCAAGACGGCGCGGCAGCTTTGGCAAGGCCACGGGATCGGTTCCTTGGCACAACTGCGTGAGGCCGACACAGCCGGAGTTCTCGCCGATGTGGAAGGAATCGGTCCGAAGATGCTCGCGACGATCCGGAAACATTTGGCCGAAGCCGAAAGCGAGGGAAGGGTAGCTAGTCACGAGGGATGAGACAAAACTCTTCTCATCCCTCGCTACTCGTCTCTCCAAGCCCCTAGTGGGTGGCGGCGTGCTGATCTAGTCGGACTGTGAAGACGGTACGGCCGGGTTCTGACTCGACGCTCAGGTCACCGCTGTGGTGATCCACCACGATCTTATAGGCGATGTCGAGGCCGAGACCGGTGCCTTCGCCCACGGGTTTGGTCGTGAAGAACGGATCGAAGATCCGGTTGCGCACGTCTTCCGGGATGCCTGGCCCATTGTCCTCGACCTTGATCAGCACGCAGTCCCCCTCGGCGAGCGTGCTGATCCGTAGGTTGCCGCCTTCGGGCATTGCGTAGATGGCGTTGTCGATGAGGTTCGTCCAGACCTGGTTGAGCTCGCCGTGGAGCGCGGTGATCTTTCCCAACTCCGGATCGTAGTGCCGTTCGACGTGAATCGCCTTCCTCCGGAGCTTGTGGCCGAGCATCGTCAGGGTGCTGTCGATTCCCTCGTGGACGTCCCGCTCCTCCATCGCCGCCCGGTCCATCGCGGAGTAGTTCTTGATCGCGCCGACCAGGTCGGCGACCCGGGTGGTGCTCTCCTCGATCTCACGGACGAGGGCTTGGACCGACAGCGAGTTCGACAGCCACGCCAGCGCTCCCTTGACCGCGCCGCAGGCGAGCGCTTCGGTCAGTGAGTGAACCTCTTGGGTGGTGACGCCCGCGTCGACCAAGGCCCCGGCGACCTCCCAGGGATCGTCGACCCCCATGTCGCTCAGAAAGTCGCCGATCTCGCTCTCCCGGTCGCTGCGCTCGAGCGGATCGAGCTCGATGCCGCGGCGCGCGGAGATACACTCGACCATCTCGCGCAAGACCGTCAGCTCGGGGCGGCCCAACCCGAGCTGGCAGAGCTGGGTTGCGTTCACCTGCTGCGTACGTACCAGGTCACCCAACAGCGAGGAGGAACGGCGTGCCGCCGACGCGGGGTTGTTCAACTCGTGCGCGAAGCCGGCCGCCATGGTCCCTAGGGACGCGAGCTTCTCTCGCTGGTTCTGCAGCGTCATCGCGTCCGGCCGCCTCTGCGCCAGCGCCGGGAGGATGAGCGTCGTGAGCTCCGGGCAGTCGCCCGTGATCTCGTGGAGCTTGCCGTACAGGTCGATCTTCAGCACCTTGCTCGGCTCGATCGCCATTCCCGTCGCCACGTTGTTTTCGCGCGTGAGCACCGACAGCTCGCCGGTGAACTCCCCCGGCTCGTGAATCACGATCGTCGCTTCCTTCCCCGAGAAGGTGCGCGTGATCTTGATACGCCCTTCCAAGACGATGAAGAACGTCTCGCTCTTCACCCCCTCTTCGAAGATCGTCTCTCCCTCGGCGATATCCATCACCTCGCCGTGGGCGAGCAGGCAAAGGATCTGCTCCGCCGCGAGCTTGGGGAACAACGTCTCCTGGCGACCGGCGACCGCGCTCACGCCTTCACCTCCCGCAGGTACTCGTGGATGAGTTGGACTGCGATGCTTCCCTGCCCCACGCTGCTTGCCACGCGCTTGACCGTCCCGGCGCGAACGTCTCCTGCGGCGAAGACACCGGGCAGGCTAGTCTCTAGCAAAAGCGGCGGCCGGTGGTGCTTCCAAACCTCCGGCGCGATGTCCGAGCCGGTGATGAGGAAGCCGCGCTCGTCCCGTGCGACCTGTTCCGGCAGCCAATCCGTGTGAGGTTCGGCTCCGATGAAGATGAAGATCGAGCTGGATGGGATACGCGCCTCTCCGTTGGGGCCCTTCACCACCACGTTCGCCAGGCACTCGTCTCCTTCGAGCGCCTGGACTTCGGTCCGGGTGAGGACCTCGATGTTTGGGCTCGCCTCGATCCGGTCGACCAAGTACTGCGACATCGCCTTGCCAAGCGAATCCGCTCGCACCAGCATGGTCACCTTCCCGGCGTACTTCGCGAAGTGCATCGCCGCCTGCCCCGCGGAGTTCGCTCCGCCGACGATGCAGACGCTCTCCTCCGAGCAGGACATCGCCTCGGTGAGGGCCGCTCCGTAGTAGACGCCCTTGCCGTACAGCTCCTCCTCACCCGGAACGTTCAGCCGCTTGTACGACACGCCCATCGAGAGCAGAACGGCGTGCGCCGTCACAGGTCCGCCCTCGGCGAGGTTCAGAATGCGGTACCGGTCCTTGCACTCCAAACTCTTCACCTCTTGCGGCGAAAGCAGCTCCACGCCGAACCGTCTCGCCTGAGCCGCCGCGCGACGTGCGAGGTCGGCGCCCGAGAGGCCCGATGGAAATCCGAGATAGTTCTCGATGAGCGAGCTCGAGCCCGCCTGCCCGCCGAAGCCCTCCCGGTCGATGACCACCGTCTGCAGGCCCTCCGAGGCCCCGTACACCGCGGCCGCCAAGCCAGCGGGGCCGCCGCCCACGATCGCCAGATCGTAGACTGGGCGCGACGCCTGCGTCTGGAGCCCGAGCCGCTGAGCGAGCTGGGTCGGCGTCGGGGACTCCATGCACGGGCCGGCGTCCGGCAGCATCACGAGGGGGAGCTTGTTTCCCGAGTTCGCGACGACGCCCTGCACTTCCGGGTCGCTCGCGTTCAGCTCCACGTCGTACCACTGGTACGGAACGTAATGGCGCGCGAGGAAGTCCTTGAGCGCGTGGCTCTCCGGGGACCATCGGTGGCCGAACACCTTGATGCCGGTGAACGGCGGCTCGTAGTTGGCGAACCAGTCTTCGAGCAGATCCTCGAGGACGGGATACAGCTTCTCCTCGGGCGGATCCCAGGGCTTGAGAAGGTAGAAGTCGACGCGCGCGGAGTTGATCGCGTCGATGGCGGCGTCGGTGTCGGCGTAGGCCGTCAGCAGCACCTTCTTCGCGTCCGGGAACGTCGGCAGCGCTTCCTTGAGGAACTCCACCCCCGTCATCCGCGGCATCCGCTGGTCCACGAGGAAGAGCGCGACGGTGTCGCCGCGCTCCTTCAGCTGCCGTACGACATCGAGGGCGGTGGCTCCCGAGTTCGCCGCCACGACCTTGAGGCGGTCGGCGAACTTTCGCCGGAGATCCCGCTCGACCGCCCGCAAAACCTCGGCGTCATCATCTACCGCAAGAAGCACGGGCTTACTCATTGACTCATCCTACGCGTTCTTAACGGTTCTGCAACACGCGGTGCATCACCGGATACTCATCTCGAGAGATCAGCTCTCGACGATTGCCGGTCACGCGGTAGACCGCGACGTCGAAACCCGCCTTTCCGGTGTTTCGGACTCGCATCCCTCTCCCACGTTCCCCAAGTTCGAAAGTACCGGGCGATTGGACCTCTCGCACGACTTCGTAGACCTGGGGGCGCGTCTTCAGCGGTTCCGTGCCGACGACCGAGATCGACAGCCTTCCCCCGGCCGCGCTCCCCTCGATCCGAACCGGGTACCGGTGCGGATTGTGGAGTCGAAGGTCGATGTTGGAGAACGCGACGGCGGCGTCTCGTCCGGGCGGTACGTACGAGGGAGCGAATCGGTGGCGGTTGCGCTCGACAACCTTCAGACCGGCTAACAGGGCCGCGTTGTAGAGCGTCGTCGAGGTCTGGCAGACGCCGCCGCCCCAATCGTCGATGAGCTGTCCGTTGTAGCTGACGGGTGCCTTCCGGTACCCGGCATCCCGCGAGAAAGTGCCGACCCGGCGATTGAACGACCAGGTTTCCCCAGGAGCGATCGTTGCGCCGACCAGCCGCTCGAGCGACAGCCGAGCGTTGTGCCGCTGAGCCGTGGTCCTCTCCTTGAGGGAAGTCGAGTAGGTAGCCAGGGTGGCCTCCCGCGGCACGGCGGCGATCACCGCCGCCCCGATCGCTCCGACCCCGATGAGAATGAGGGCCGCCCTCACGGCGTCACCTTGAGTCGGGTTTCGGCGGACGACGCACGCTGCCCCGGATCGTACATGTTCGCCAAGACCGCGGGCAGACTGCTGCCCACCCCCGGCCCTTCGGCACGCATCTGGTACTGGATCTTGTGAGTCCCGGCGGGCATCGATCGGGCGAAAAAGGCGACGCGGTCGTCGCGGACGACGGTGCGCGACCACCAGTACGACCACTCCTCATACTCGCCGATCTCCTCTCGCTCCATCACTCGGCAGTTGCTGGGTGTCGGCTCCTCGATCAGCAGGAACTCTCTCGGCATGTCGGTCTGGATCGTGAGCTCGACTCGCAGGATGTCCCCGGGTCGCGCCTCGTCAACTGGACGAGCGCTCGGCAGCAGGCGCATGGTTCCACTCTCGAGCCGACGTGACTCAAGGCGGTAAACCTTCCGCTCGATGGTCAGGCCAGGGACCGGCGATTCCGCCACGAACTCCGGCCGAACGTCGAACTGCCGTAGCTCGGCGGTGTAGTAGCACGTCCCGTCGCCGTTCGTTTGGAGACCGACGCGGGAGCTGCCAACCGGAAGCTCAGAGCGCGGAATCTCCAGCGTGACCTCGGGAGTTGCCGCCGAAGGATCGAGCGTGACTCGCTTCCACGGCCGTCCGTTGATCGTGACCGTCACCTCGGGTCTGCCCGCGAGCTCCTTCGATTGCCGAAGGTAGGTGCTCAGGCCAATAAGGCTGTACGACGTGTCTCGCGTCGACTGCCAGAGCGCTCCCTTGCGCCGCGCGATCATCCCGCGCACGATCCGCGGAACGATCGGGTTGTTCGGCTCGGCGGTGGCGAAGAGAGTCAGCACCAGCGCGTTCGCTTCCTCGCCGTACGACTCGGTGCCACCCGGCCACGATGCGACGCCGGTTTCGCCCTGAGCCGATCTCTCGAGCTGCCTCATCGCGGCATCTCGCGGTGCGACCATGTTCAGCTCGTGGAAAGTGAGCGCCGCCGTGGCGACCGAGTCCGCGCCCGCCTTGCTCAGATCCAACCCCTGAACCACCGCGGTCGCAGGTGCCGTTCGGCCGTGCCGGGCGAGCACGTACGCCAGATACACCTGGGTCCGAACCGGGTCCTTCTTGCCATCGGCGGATTGCACTCGGTTCTGCGCCCACTCGAGAGCACTCTCCAGCTTGATGCTCGACGATTGGTACCCGGCGCGTTTTGCGCGGTCAAGCCCGTCCAACACCAGGGCCGTCATGAATGGGTCGGGCTGGTCGTACTCGAACCATCCCCATCCTCCGCTGCCGCTCTGCATCCTTCCCAGCCGTGCGAAGCCATCGGCGGCGATCTTCGGGATCCTCGCCTCGAGCTCGGGGCGACGAAGGCCGAGCTCTCTCAACGTCTGCGAAACGATGACACTCGGCATGAAGCGGCTCATCGTCTGCTCCACGCAGCCGTACGGGAAGCCCACGAGACCGTCGAGGGAACTCACCAGACTCCCGGCGAGAGTGGGACTCAAAGTCAGTGCGAGCTTTCCCTGATTCGGGTCCGAGGTGGCCAGGATCGGCAGAGCGATGGTCACGGCTCCCTTTGTCTCGCCCGCTTGCGCATTCACGACCTCGTGCGCGTGCGGCTTGATCGGGAACTGCTGCTGAACGCCGTCGCTCGGGCCGCCATCGACCCAAGCGCGCGCCGTGAGCGTCGCGACCCCCGATCCTCGGGCGCTGAGAGCGAACTCGAGCGACTCGCTTGAGTTCGCCTTCAGGCGCAGACTGCGGCGGGGCTCCCCGTCCATGCCCACGCCCTGCGCGCCGACTTCGACGTTCACCTCCTGCTCGCGCGGCGTGTCGTTCGTCACGATCACCGCGGTGCGCTGCTCGTCGCCATCCACGAGGTACGTCGGGAGTTGCAGCCGAACCATTAGGTCCTTGCGGGCCCGGAAGTTCGACTTCGACTTACCGACGGCGCTGCCGTCGCTGATGCCGACCGCCGTCGCGCGCCATGAAGTGAGGTTGTCGGGTAACGGCACCTCCACCACGGTCTCTCCCGTTGGTCCGGTCCACACCTGAGGTGCCCAGTGAGCGGTGTCGCGGAACTTGGTGCGAAGCGGCACGTTGGACGTCCCCTTATCGCCGCCGTCGAGATAGATCTCCGGGAACGAGTGGTTCGTCTGAACGAGGTTCTGCCGCCGGGGGTAGAGCGCCTCCGCGAGATCGGTGTCGTCCTCGCGGATCGCGTAGATTCCCTCGTCCACCACGGCGAGTGAAATCTCCGCGGGTACCGCCTTGCCGGCGGCGTCTGCGGTTCGAACTCGGACGCGGGCCGTCTGTCCTGGTTGGTACTCCGCCTTCTCCGGCGTGACGGTGACCTGCAGCTTGTGGCTCGGCTGCTCCACCGCGAGCCGCCGGTTCGCTTCGTGGAACTTCTTCTCCCGAACGTATGCGACGCTCACGAAGGCGTTTGGAGCGCACTCGGCACTCACCGGAAGCGTCACGAGGGTGGCCGACTGAGTGAGCGGGACGACCCGCTGCTCGATCATCCTCTCGGACTGCACGGTGACCAGGGCGGATCCTCCGGGCTTGCCCGTTCGAATCAGCACCCGCGCCTCGCCGCCGATGGCGTACTGCTTTCGGTCGAGGATGACCGTGAGCGGGGACTCCTCGGCGCGGTTGTAGAACGCCTCGCTTCCCTCCACGTAGATGTTGCCCGTGGCGGTCACCGGCCGGTTTGCGCCGTCGGTCGAGATCGCCTTCAGGACCAGCGTCCCGCTGCGATCCGCCGGGACTTGGATGCGGGCCGTGCCGTCGGGTCCGGTGGTTGCCGCGTACGTCGCTCGCGGCACGAACACCGACTCACGTTCGGTCCACTCCTCGCGGCCGACCTGGAGTCTCACCTCTCGCCCGCTGACCGGACGCTCCTTGTCGATCACCGAAGTCGTCCGAACGACCACGTCCACGTTCTCCCCCGGACGCACGACTTGTCGCTCGACCTCGACCCTCAGGTCGTGGTCGCCGCGCACCAATCGGACCTTGCCTTCGCCGTCGAAGTACTTCCCGCCCTCATCCTTCACCGAGGCGCTGACGGTGTACACGTAATCCGTGTCGAACGCGGAAGGATCGTTCGCCGCCCGAGTGTCGAAGGTGATGGTCGCGCGGCCATTCGGGTCGGTCGTAGCGATCACTTCCTGGGAGAACTCGCCGGCGCCGCCACTCTCATACTGCTCGCCGTCTTCGTCCTCGTACGTCCACGCTGGCGAACGGTAGACCGTCGCTCGGACTTCGGCTCCCACCACCGGGCCGCCGAAGTAGTACTCGGCCTGCACCGTCGCCGAGGCGCGGTCGCCAAGGACGAAGAACTCCTTCGTCGGGCGGATAGAGACGCTGTACTCCGGCTTACGGTAGGCGGCGATGTTCGCGTAGAGACTGTGCTCGGCGCCTTGGGCCCGGATGCCGACGCGATAGGACCCAGGCTTGGCTTCGGCGCTCGGAGTAAAGGCCCCGTGGAACGTTCCGTGACTCGAGACGGGGAGTTGCAGCCGTTCGATGACGTTGTCATCGGGGTCTCGGACTTCGACTTCGGCGGTTCCGCCTCCCGGCAGTCTGTACCCTTGCTCCGCGACTCGGCGCGCGATTCCCTTGAAGCGCACCTGGTCACCGGGCCGGTAGACCGGACGCTCAAGGTAGCCGGTGATGCGCACGTTGGGATTGGACGGCTGTGAGCTGTAATAGCCGACGAGCGCCGTCGATGCGCCTTGTCGACCGACGATGACCCGGCGGCCATCGCCCGCGGGTAGCGGCGCGTCGACCGTCCCATCGGCCCCAGTGCGTCCGAGTTGGCGTAGCGATCCCTTGTCGTGAACCGAGACGTCAACGCCCGCCACGGGCATACCCGTCTTCAGATCCATCGCGTAGCAGAGGGTCCTTCGATCGTCGCTCTTGGCAACGAGGGCGATGCGAGAGACGATCAGCGACGTGCTTGCCATCTTGTCGCCGCCGGAGCAGCTGACGAGATAGACGCCTTCGGGGAGGTCGCCTACGGTGAGCGGCTCGATGAACGAGCCCTCGGCGTCCTTCTTCGTGACGCGGTGCTGCAGCTCGCGCACCAGAGGCGCGCGCTTCGCAAGATCGATCCGCTTGCGTGCCTCCGGGTTTGCGAGAGGCGAGAGCGTCTCCTCGAGCCCTCCGTTGCGCGCGGCCTCGGCCATGTCGACGCGCCGGACCTCCACGCGGATGTCGTCCGTCTCCATGAAGCCGTGCATCTCGACCTCGGGGGTCTCGCCCGGGGTGAAGACACGCTGGCTGGAGTAGAGCTGGAGCGTGGGGTCGGCCGGAGCGAGCACCAGCGACGAGCTCACCGCCTTCCCTTCCTCCACGCGCAGAAACGTCTTGGGGAGCGAGTGGACCTTCGCGGAAACGTGGACGCGGTAGTCGCCCGCCGGCACGTCTCTCAGCGAGAACGTGCCGTCAGTTCGGGATTCCACGGCACGGGGCCGGACCGGCTCGTCGTCTTCGCTCTTGCCAATCGGCGTGAGCGTAACCAGAGCCTCGGGGAGCGGACGCCCATTCTCCTTCATCGTCAGCTTGCCGTCGACCCGGCCCAGCGGCACCTCCTCGGTCACCCCATACGCGAGGACCAAGCCGCAGAATGCCCCGCCGACGAGCAGGCCCAGAGCCCGCGAGATTCCTGGATACCGTCTCACGCCAACACCTCTTCCGCCTTATGTCCGCGGCCTAGCACCGCGAGAGCTCCTCCGATCAGGGCGAGGACGACGCCTGCGATGAGGAGCGTCTGCACCTTTTGGTCCCGGGAGAGATCGGTGAGATCACCCAGCCAAGTCGCGATCATCACGGACGAGGCTGCGGCACCCGCGGCGATCGCCAGCGGCAAGAGGCTACGCTCCGCCCTAACCGCCTGAAGGAGGCCGCTGAACCCAAGACCGGCAACGAACCCAACGGCACCCTTAGCGCCGAAGAGGGTGATGACGACCGCGGGGAGGGCAAGGCTCAGCAACCCGAGCAGCGCCGCACCCACGACGCCTCGCTTGCCGAGTCCATCGCGGCCGAGCCAGTCGGCCGGCAGCAAAGGAAGGACGGCTCCGAGCGCAAGTCCGAGCAAGGCGTAGTGCTGGCCGATGTCCAAGGCCCGCGTCCAGCTCGTGTGCTCTTCCCGAAACACGCGGTACATCACCAGTCCGAGCAACGGTCCCGTGGTGAGGATCGCTCTGGTCCGCCCTCCTGCCAAAAGCACGAACAGGGCGGCCGCGAACGCGACGCCCATTCCGAAGCCTCTCGCGAAGCCGAAGGTAATCGTCGCCACGCCGATCCAGGTCGCGGTGGCCAGGCCGACGCGGAGCGGATCGCCCTCGCTCTCGTCGCCCACGAGCCACGCCACCACGACCGCCGCTATCGCGCCGATGGTCGCGGTGATCGCCGCATTGCTGCCGGCCGAGAAAAGGGCCGAGGCGACTACGACGACCGCCAGGACCGTGAGCTGCGCAACCAGCGATCGCCAAGTCTCGTGCTTGGCGGGAATTGCCAGCGTGACCAGTGCCGCGGCCGTTCCGGCGACTCCAAGCACCGTTCCCGCCCGCCCGAGCGTGCCCCCATCCGCCGCCGCGTAGCCGAGAAAGTCGGCCGCGGCAACGCCTGCCGCGGCGAGCGCGGTGACCGAAACGAAGCCCCGGTGCATCACGATCGCGCCCAGTGCCGCCGCCGCAACGAGCGCGATCTGGGCGGGCTGCCTTGTCTCGGCGGGGAGCAGGTGCATCACCGAGCCACCGAGCACTCCGAACGCGGCTGCCGAGACGGCATTTCGCCCGATCAGAGCGGCGACCGCCGCCGCGAGCACGCCGACCCCGAGCCCGATCTCTGTCCCAGCCTGTTGCCCCGGCGGAGAGAACCGCCAAGCCAGGGCGATGCCGGCGGCACCGGTCGCCACGAGTGCTCCCATCGCGACGGAGTCCGCGCGAGCGATGTTGGATTCGGGACGCCGTGAGGCGATGACCGCAACGAGGGCGGCAAGGACGATCAGGATGAGACTCGTGGGTTCGAAGGACATGTCCGCGTCACCCACCCCGGTGCGGATCGCGCGGCCCGGGAGCGGGTGCTCTTGCCCAATGGACGGTTCACCCCACCGCTTCGGTTGTACGGTTTTCGCAAGCTTTTTAAGGGAGCGCGAACAACCGCCGATTGCCGATGAAACGTCGTATTCTTGAGGTAGCGGTGGACACTCTGACGAAGGAAAACCTGGAACTGGAAGTCGCCAATGCGATTTCACGATATCACCGAGATCAGCAGGGGCGCGCACCCGGGCGGATCAAGGCGTCGGTCACCGGGAACCTGATCGTCGTCGTCACGAGCGAGATCTACACGCCGAGCGAGCAGCAGCTCAGCCTTCACGACGACGGTCGCAAGGCGATCAAGAGCGCCCGTCGCGAACTTCGAAGCCTCACCCGCGATCACGCCCACAGCGCCATCGCCGGTTCGTGCGGGTGCCCGGTGCTCCGTAGCTACTGGGATCTCGACGTCCGCGTTGGGGAGCAAGTCGAGGTGTACATCCTCGCTGAGGACCTCGACCTCCGACTATCCGGCACGCGTTGAGACGCGGTGAAGTCGGGTTGCTGGTTCTCGCCGCCGGAGTCTTGATCGTGGCGGCCGCGCTCGCGGTGACGAGACCGATGGATGACCGACGGTTCGTCACGATGCTGGCCGGCATCGGCGCAGCGACGGGTCTTCTCGGCGCAGCTCGAGGCAGAAAGGCGGAAGGGACCTGGCCGGCACTGATCGTCGCCTTGCTGACCGCTCTCCCCATGATGTCGATGCGCCCCGTCGGCGGCGTTGGCTTCGGCCCGGATCCTTGGCCCTTGGCCGCGGCTGCGATCGTCGCGTGCATCGCTCCGGCCGTTGCCTCACACAATCCCGCTTATGGCCTCGCGAGCGCGATGGTCAAGGCAGTCGCTTTCGTGCCCGCTGCGCTCTACGTGGCGCAGCCACAACTCGCTGCCGCCAACCTCCTGCAGCTCACCAACCCGATGTCGGCGGTCTTGGCGACGGTGGTCGCCGCGGGAGTCGAGGCTGCCTTCCTTCCCCGCCGGCTCGCTGACGTCGCCTCGTGGCGTGCGGCGGCGCTCGGGCTGGTGAGCTCGGGCCTTCTCGTCTGGGCGGCCGATCGATTGCTCGTCGCGTCGGGCGCGCTCTAGCCTTCTGGCACCTTTGCCTCGCCACCTCCCGATACCCGGGTCAGTAGAATGGGCCATGAACGGGAGCGCATCGATTCTGGGGGCGGTCTTGCTGCCGTTCCTGGGCGCGATGTTCCTCTCGAGGGTTCGGCAGCCCGCGTGGCTGGCGGTGCTATCTCTCACGATCGCGACCCTCCTCGCGACTTCGCAAAATGCCTCGGTCGAGATCGCCTGGGTCCCGGACCTCGGCCTCGACCTCCTGTTTCGCAACGACCGATTGGCGAGCCTGTTCGCCATTACGATTGCGCTCGTCGGCGCCGCGGTCTTCCCCTACGCCCACGCCTACTTGGGCGACCACCCGCGCCGCGCCTCTTTCCTAGCCACGTTGCTCGCTTTCATGGGCGCGATGCTCGGGCTGGTCCTCTCGGACAACCTACTCCTGCTGTTCGTGTTCTGGGAGCTCACGAGCGTCACGTCGTTCCTCCTCATCGGCTTCGAGCGGGAACGGCAGGCGGCGCGGCGCGCAGCGATTCAGGCCTTCTTGGTGACTGGAGGCGGCGGACTCGCCCTACTAGCCGGCGTGCTCCTTATCGGGCGTGCCTCCGGGACGTTCCAGACTTCTGAGATCGGATCTCTCCACGAGTCTCCGCTCGCAGGAGCGATTCTCGGATGCGTCTTGCTGGCGGCCTTCACCAAGTCCGCCCAGTTCCCATTCCATTTCTGGCTGCCAAACGCGATGCAGGCGCCAACCCCCGTGAGCGCGTACTTGCACTCGGCCACGATGGTGCAGGCCGGGGTCTATCTGCTCGCTCGCCTCTCCCCAGCCCTCGGGGAGCACCCGATCTGGCAACCGGTTCTGCTGGGCGTAGGAGGGGCTACGGCGGTGCTCGGGAGCGTGCTGGCGCTCCTCAACCGTGACCTCAAGCGGATCCTCGCGTACACCACCGTCGCGGCCTTAGGTTTCCTGGTCGCCCTCGTGGGAGTGCGCGCCTCGGGTGCGTTCCTCGCGTTCTTCGTTGCGCATGCCCTCTACAAAGCCGCGATGTTCCTCGTCGCCGGGAGCGTGGACCACGAAACCGGTAGCCGTGACGGTCTCAGCTTGAGCGGGCTGAGGCGCGCGATGCCAGGCACCTTTGTCGCCGCGGCGCTGGCCGGAGTCTCCATGGCAGGCGTGCCCGCCTCCCTTGGCTTCGTCGGAAAGGAGCTGGCTCTTCACCAAGGCTTGGTTCCCTTATCCGCCATTGCGGTGGCGTTTGGCGCCGGCTCGGTCGCGGCCGCCTTGGCCGTTGGGCTCCGGCCGTTCGTCGGCTCGGGCTCCGTCGAAGCGCACGAGGCTCCGCCATCGATGCGGCTCGGTCCCGTCGTTCTGGGCATTGCGGGGATTCTGGTGGGCCTGTTTCCAGCCGCTTTTCTCGGGACGCTGCAGTGGCGCCTCGATACCGGCGACATGTCCGGGGACGTGGGACTCCCCCGAGGCCCCATTCCCGAAGTCGGCACCCCACTCTTCCTCACGATGGCGAGCTGGGTGCTCGGGACCGTGCTGTACGGACTGTGGGTACGGCGGCTTGGCCGGGGCTTCGCGGGCCTGGGATTCGATCGCGGTTACGATCTCGTGTTGCTCGGCCTGGGCCGCTTCGCCGGCGTCTTTAGTCGAGGACTGCAGCACGGCCTGCTGAACGGATACATTCGAACGATCGCCCTCACTTGGGTCGGACTCGTGCTCCTGGGGTTGACGAGCTCCTTCTCGCCGCACCTTCTGCGGGCGGACGCACCGACCGTTTACGAAGTCGGGATCGTTTTGGCGATGCTCGTCGGTGCCGGGGCCGCGCTGGCGAGCAAGTCACGGCTCGCGGCGGTGGCCGCCCTCGGCATCGTCGGCTACGGAGTCGCCCTCGTCTACGTGATCTACGGTGCGCCCGATCTCGCGATGACTCAGATCGCCGTCGAGACGTTGACGCTCATTCTCTTCATCTTCGCGGTCTACCACCTCCCCCGGCGCACAGCGCGCCGAAACCGGTCGCGTCGCGTGCGAGACGCGATGGTGGCAGTCATGGTGGGAACCCTGATGACGCTCCTGTCCCTGATGGCGACCAACATTCCTAACGGAGGCGTCTTGGCCAACTACTACGCGGAGAACTCGGTGCCGGGCGGAAAGGGGAGGAACGTCGTGAACGTCATCCTCGTGGACTTCCGCGGCTTCGACACCCTGGGAGAGATCACGGTCCTCTCCGTCGCCGCTCTCGGCGTCTACGCCCTTCTCCGGCTCAAGCCGGGCGGAGGTGACCCATCGGCTCCGTAATCCTCTCCACGACGTCGCGACTCCTGCTACCGGTCTTCCTCATCTTCTCCTTGTTCCTCATGCTTCGAGGACACAACGAGCCGGGGGGCGGATTCACCGGCGGCTTGGTGGCGAGCGCCGGCTTCGCCCTCTACGGACTCGCCCAAGGGCCGCGCGCGGTGCGAAGAGCCCTTAACTTCGACGTTCGCGCTCTGATCGGTGCGGGCCTGCTGCTGGCGCTGGCGAGCGCGCTGGTGCCGGTGACGATAGGGCAGCCCTTCTTCCGCGCGATCTGGTGGGAGATCTCACCGGGCGACGCACAAATCAAGTTCGGCACACCTACGTTCTTCGACTTCGGCGTCTACCTCGTCGTGATCGGCGTAGTGCTGACGATCATCTTCGCCAGGGAGGAAGCCTGATGGCCATCCTGATTTCGCTCGTCATCGGCACGCTCTTCGGAGCCGGGGTCTACATGATGCTTCGTCGCACCATGGTTCAGCTCCTCATCGGCTTGGCGATGATCGGCAACGCGGCGAACCTGTTGATCTTCACTGCCAGCGGACTCACTCGAGCACGGGCACCGATCATTCCGGCGGACGAAGATTCGCTCGCCCAGCCGTTCGCTGATCCGGTTGCGCAGGCCCTCATCCTCACCGCCATCGTGATCTCTTTCGGCGTGATCGCTTTCGCCTTGGCGCTGGCGAACCGCACCTTTAGCGAGATCGGAAGCGAAAACCTGAGTGACCTCCGGGAGACGGACGACGAATGAACTTCCTCGCCGCACCGTTGGTGGTTCCTCTCGCCACCGCCGCCGCTTGCGTGGCATTCAGCAGCAATCGGCGAGTCCAGCGCGGTCTCAGCGTCACCGGCTCGCTCGGCCTGCTCGTCGTCGCCTCGGCGCTGCTGGCCGCGGTTCTCAGAGGCGGCACCCAACGTCTCGCGGTCGGTGGTTGGCCGGTTCCGTTCGGCATCGAGCTCGCGGCCGACCTCACGAGCGCCCTCCTCGTGGTCGCGGCCTCGATCGTCGGCTTGGCGGTCACTACTCACGCTCTCGGATCCATCGACGCGCGGAGAGAGGGATTCGGCTTCCATGCCCTGGTCCACGTCCTCCTCATGGGGGTCTGCGGCGCCTTCCTCACGGGCGATCTCTTTAACCTTTTCGTCTGGTTCGAGGTTCTCCTGATCTCGTCGTTCGTCCTCCTCGCATTGGGGGCCGAGAAGCCGCAACTTGCGGCCGCGCTGAAGTACGTCGCCATCAATCTCGTCGCATCGTCGATTTTCCTCGTGGCGCTCGGACTTCTCTACGGTGCGCTCGGCACGCTGAACATGGCCGACTTGGCGGCCCGCCTCTCTCGATCGGAGAATCCCGGATTCGCGGCTCCGCTCGCGATGATGTTCCTGGTGTCGTTCGGCATCAAGGCCGGACTGTTTCCCCTCCACTTCTGGCTGCCTGCCAGCTACCACACCCCACCGCCGGTCGTTGGCGCTCTCTTTGCGGGGCTCTTGACCAAGGTTGGCGTCTACGCGCTGCTGCGCACCTTCAGCCTCATCTTTGTGAGCTACCCGCTGCCGCACATTGTCCTGCTGTGGCTCTCCGGAATAACGATGATCGTGGGCGGTCTCGGTGCCATCGTGCAGACGGACCTGAGGCGGCTCCTTGCCTACAACGTGCTCGTGGGTGTCGGCGCGATGGTGCTGGGAGTCGGTCTCAACACGGCCGCGTCGCTCAGCGGGACGCTGATGTACATGCTTCAGAGCGCGCTTACGTCGACGGCCGCGTTCTTGGTGGCCGGGGCGGTTCGCGAGGTCGCGCAGACCGACGATCTCACGAAGATGGGTGGGCTCGCCGCCGAACGCCCGCGTTTGTCGGCCGCGTTTCTTCTCGTCGGTTTCGCCTTGGCCGGCGTGCCTCCGCTCACCGGATTCTTCGGAAAGAGCAGTGTCCTCATGGCCACGCTCCAAGAGGGACAGTACGCCCTCGCCACAGCCGTCGTCGTCTCCAGCCTCCTGACCCTCGCGAGCATCCTGAGGGCGTGGAACCTTGCCTTCTGGCGCCCCGGTACGGCGACGGAGGGACGTCGGATCTACGGCGTGCGGCTGCCGACGGCGGCGATCCTGGTTGCGATGCTCGCCTTCACCGTCGCCGCCGGACCGATCATGGCTGCGGTGAACCAAGCGGGCCGCCTCCTACTTCCTCAGGAAGGAAGGCCGCAATGACTTGGAACCTGTTCCTGATGCTCGCGTGGGCGGCACTCACCAACGACTTCACGCTGCTGAACCTCATCCTCGGGTTCACGATCGGCTTCTTCACCCTCTGGATACTCTCCTCCCGCGGCGCGGTCGCCTCGGGCAAGTACGTGCGCCGAATGAGGCGCGCCGTCTCCTTTGCCGCGTTCTACGTCAAGGAACTCCTCGTCTCTAACTTGAGAATGGCGTCCGACGTGCTCTCGCCCAAGCTTCGGCTCCGACCGGCACTCGTGGCCGTTCCGCTCAGCGTCCGAACCGACAGCGATGCGGAAATCACCCTTTTGGCGAACCTAATCAGCCTGACCCCGGGCACCTTGTCGGTCGACGTATCACCGGATCGCCGAATCCTTTACGTTCACGCCATGGATGTGCCGAACGGCGACCTCGACGCGTTCCGCGAGCAACTGAAGGGAGAACTCGAGCGCCGGGTCTTGGAGGTGCTCCACTGACTGCCGGCGCTGGCTCGATCGCATTGGCCCTGCTGAGCCTGGGACTCTTCCTCGCGGTGTACCGGCTCGTCCGCGGGCCGTCGCTGCCGGATCGCGTCGTCGCGCTGGACCTCATCGGCGTCATCTCGCTCGGAATGACGGTGATTCTCACGGTCACCACCAACGACCGGATCTACCTCGATGTCGCGATCGTCCTTGGTCTCGTCGCCTTCATGGGGACCGTCGCGTTCGCCCGCTACCTGGAGAGGATCGCCCAGCGATGAACGAGATCGCGACCTCTCTCTTTCTGATCATCGGCGCGCTCTTCATGCTGCTCGCCGCGCTCGGCCTGGCGCGCTTCCCCGATCTCTTCATGCGACTGCAGGCGACGACCAAGGCGTCGACACTCGGCATTTTCAGCCTGCTCATGGCGGCGGCGACCCACTTCCAAGACGTGGACGTCACCGCCCGTAGCCTACTGATCCTCGCGTTCGTCTTCATCACCGCGCCGGCCGGTGCTCACGCCATCGCACGGGCGGCCCACCTTTCAGGGGTGCCCATGTGGAAGCAAACCTCACGTGATGAGCTCGCGGAGGCGCGGGAACGCGAGGGATGGCACTGCCCCGAGGACGCCGAGCCGTGAGGGCGATGCGGCTCGTTCTCTGGATCTTGGCGGCGATGGCGGCACTCGGTACGTTCGCCTCGTTTGCCATCGAAGCCGCCTACGAGGCCCGGAGCATCGAAGGACAGCTCGTCCGGCGAAACGGATCAAGTTGGACGAAGGTCGGGAAGCCGGTCAAGATGATCGCTCCCGATCCCGAAGCTCTCCTGCCGACCCCGCCCAACGAGCGGACGCCGTGGTTTGACATCGACCGGCTCAACGCCGCGCCCCGTGCCGTCCTTCGGCTCGAGGATATCAAGAGCACCCTGCATATGGCGCGTTTTGGCGCCGCGGGAGCCCTTGTACTCGTCGGCCTCGGTTTGGCCTGGATCCGAAATGGCCTCCACGGGCCGTTCCGCGCTTTGGATCCTGACCTCATTCGGGAGCAGGCCGAGCGCTCGAAAGACCGCTGAACCCGGCGATCTTCACAGTTTCGCGCGAATCTCGGAGTTGGTTGTCCGAATTCTTGAGTGCCAACCGTTGAGAGGATGCCGGCGGAGAGGTAAGCCGCCGACGGAGGAGATGGAATGAAGAAGTTTGTGTTGTTGATTCGAGGTGAGGAGAAGTGGGCCGAGCTTTCGCCCGCCGAGATGCAGGCGACGATCGAGAAGTACTCCGCCTGGGCCGGACGCCTCCGCGAGGAAAATCGTTTGGTGGACGCGGAAGCGCTCGACCGAGTCGGCGTGGCCCTCTGCGGCGCCGACGGCGTGGTGACCGACGGACCGTTCGTCGAGACCAAGGAGATGGTCGGCGGCTACTACGTCTTCCAAGCGAAGGACCTCGAGGAGGCTGCCGCGATCGGCCGCGAGTGCCCGGCGCTCAGTTACGGCGGGCGCATCGAGATTCGCCCGGTGATGGACTACAGCTAACGGATGAACGAGCTCGTCGAAGCGAGCTTCCGGCGCGAGTCGGCCCGCTTGATCGCGGGCCTGACCCGCGCTTTCGGCGCGCAGCGGCTGGAGCTCGCCGAGGACGTGGTTCAAGAGACGTTTCTGCGCGCTTTGCGCACCTGGCCGGCTCACGGCATCCCCCACAATCCTGGGGCCTGGCTGGGGCGCGTTGCCCGAAACTTGGCCGTGGACCGGCTGCGACGGGAGGGGTTGTACGCCTCGGACGACGCCCTCGAGTTTATGCCGGTCGAGCCGGACGAGCCCGCCCTCGTCGACGACGAGCTGGGCATGCTGCTCCTCTGCTGCCACCCGTCCCTTCCCAGCGAGTCGCAGATCGCGCTGACGCTGAGAACCGTCTGCGGGCTCGGAGTGAGTGAGATCGCGAAAGCCCTGCTAGCGGGCGAAGAGGCGATCGCGCGGCGGATTTCGCGGGCGAAGGTCGCGCTGGGGGAGAGTGGCGCTGAGTTCGAGATGCCGTCGCAGGTCGACGCCTCGGCACGCCTCAACACCGTCCGCACGGTGCTCTACCTCCTCTTCAACGAAGGTTACGCGGCTCACCAAGGCCCTCAGCTGACCAACTCGGAGTTGTGCGACGAGGCGATCCTGCTGACGTCACGGCTCGCGGCGAGCCGTCTCGGCGCCGACCCGGCCACGCACGCCCTGTTAGCGCTGATGCTGCTTCACTCGAGCCGCCTTCCGGCTCGCCTCGACGCCGATGGCGGACTCTGCCTCCTCGAGGATCAAGACCGATCCCTCTGGGATCGGTCTCGCATCGGAGCCGGGCTCGATCTGCTGGTGCGGTCGGCAGACGGAGATCGTCTCACGCCGTACCACTGCGAAGCTGCGATCGCCGCCTGCCACGCGACCGCCCCCACATTCGAGGCGACGGACTGGCCCGAGGTGCTCCGTCACTACGACGACCTCGTCCGGCTGAACCCGGGAGCGGTGGCGCGTCTCAACCGTGCCGTCGCCGTCGCCATGGTCCACGGGGCCGAGGCCGGACTGCGGGAGGTGGATCGACTCGCGGAGGAGCCCCGACTACGGGGCTACTATCTGCTTCCGGCCACCCGCGCACGCCTGCTTCATAGGCTCGGCCGAACTGCCGAGGCGACTGCCGCCTACCGAGCCGCCCAGGCCCTCGCGAGGAACCCAGCCGAGGCCGCGTTCCTCGCCGGGCGAATCGCCAGCGTCGAGCGCCTAGGGTGATCACCGGGCCAATGACGCGCGAACGGCCAACGCTGTCGCGGGGTTATCGGCGAAGACGCCATCGACGCCAGCGGCGAAGAACCGCCGAAGTTCCTCGGCCGGCTTCCCCTTCGTCCCCTTGGGCAAGAACACGTCTTCGTCGCGAAACGTCCACGCATGCACCTTCAGCCCCAAGGCGTGGGCGTCGGCGACCACCGACGTTGCTGGCCTCAGTCCGCCGTCTTGGTAACGCGGGATGATCAGATTCTTGTTCAAGCCGACCGCGTCCGCATACGACCGAATGAATCGAAGGCCCTCTGGCTTTGACAGGTCGAGGTAGCTGCGTGCATCGCCGAGGGGTCCGAGGTCGGGCGGTGCCCCTGTGTCATTCAGGAGCTGCACGAGCGGCACGTCGGTCATCCCGTTGAGCCGTCGGAGATTGTCAACTTCGAACGACTGAACGTACACGGGGCGTCGACGCCCGACGTAGCCATTCCGCTTGAACGCGGCCACCAGCGGCTCCTCGAGGGGAAGGCCGATGGCACGGAAGTAGCTAGGGTGCTTCGTCTCCGGGTAGATGCCCACCTTCCGGTTTTTGCGCGTGACGAGGTCGATCACTTCCTGGAACGTCGGGATCGTCTCCTGCCCATCGAAGGCGGCGTTCGCCCGACGGAGTTCGGGAAGCCGCTCGCGACAGCGAAGGGTCTTGAGTTCGGCGAGGGTGAAGTCCTCGGTGAACCATCCGGTCACCCGTTCGCCATCAATCGTCTTCGTCGTTCTTCGGTCGGCGAACTCCGGGTGCTTCGCGACGTCGGTCGTGCCGGAGATCTCGTTCTCGTGCCGGGCGACCAAGACACCGTCCTTGCTCAAGACGAGGTCTGGCTCGATGTAGTCCGCGCCCTGCTCGATCGCCAGGGAGTAGGCGTCGAGCGTGTGCTCCGGACGGAGACCGCTCGCACCCCGGTGGGCGATCACGAGCGGCGGCGCGCCGAGCGAGAGAAGAGCGGCAAGAAGGATCATGCCGGGAGCTTACGCCGCCTTAGCCGATCCTTAACCAAGTGCGGGGTGCATCTCGTCCCCACGCAAGCTGCCGGAAGGGCGGTGGGTGCCCACCGCCCTCGACTAGCCGTTGGTCTCGGGCTCGACGGTGTGCTCGTTCGGCTCCGGATCCGGGCCGATTCCCAGCAGATAACCGTCTCCCGCGAGACCCGCGTACGAGGCGCCGGCGAACTCCGGCACTTCCTGCGCCACTCGGGCCAGGATCTCGTGCGGGTTGAAGAACGGAGTCTCCGGTCGAATCCGGAGCGAAAGCTCGGCGTAGGTTCGCCACGGCGTCTTCGCGGCACCGCGCGCGGGCAGCACCTGCTGCATCCGCTGTATCCGACGCTCGACGTTCGTGTAGCTGCCTTCGCCCTCGGTCGGGGCGGTCATCGGCAACACCACACTGGCGTAGCCGAACGCCTCAGTCTCGCTGTGATCCTGCACGACGAGGAACTCCACGTTCTCGAGCGCCCGGGTGACGAGCGTTCGGTCTGGGTGAGCGGCGAACGGGTCGATGCCCGCCAGCCAGAGCGCCTTCACGTTCCCGCGAGCCGCCTCTTCGAGGATCTGGTGCGTGTTGAGGCCCGATGCTTGAGGCTGGATGCCCAACATCGAAGCGCCCTCCTCGTTCGCGCGGCGCGGAAGCAGATTGAACTTCCCTTCCGTCACCATCGAGAGGCTCGCCAGAGTCTCCGCCGCCTCGACCCCGCCGTCGACGTCGTACAGGCCGCGCGTCGTGAGGGTGACGGTGTTCGCATCGAGCAGTTCGGCCGCTTCCTGGAGGTCGGCGGCAACCACGCCCGTCACGGACTCGACGTGCTCCGGCGTGTACTTCCCGAGCTGATGCATCAGCGTGGAAGGCAGCGTGATCTTCCCCGCCGCCGCCACCGCCGCGAGCAGTCCGTTCGCGAGGGTCGCCGCCGTGCCCGCGTTGTACCGAAGGAGGAGATGCGCGAACGAGTCCGCGTCGGTCGGCCGATCGTGCGCCACGATCACGCGCGCCGCATTCTTGAACCAAGCCTTTCGAACTCGCAGGAACGTGATCGGCGCCTCTTCGGCCAACGGAGTGCCGAAGACGAGCACGCTCTTTGCCTCTTCGAGACTGGCGAGCGTGCTCTGAATCGGGCTGATACCGAGTCGCTTCTCGAGCCGCTGGTCGGGCGCGAGCAGGCTCCTCTCGAAGCGATGGTCGAGATTGTCGCTGCCGAGGTCGCGCCGGAAGAGGCGCTGGAGCATGTAGTAGTCCTCGTTGGTCAGCGCACCCCCCGCGAGAGCGGCGACCTGACCGCCGGCACGGAACGCTCCGAGGATGTCGTTGTAAGCCTCGGTCCACTCCACTTCCTGCAGTTGGTTGCCGCGCCGCACGAGGGCGTGCTTCAGCCTCTTCTCTGAGTTGAAGACGTAGTGCCCGAACTTGCCACGGTCGCAGGTCCACTCCTCGTTCACCGCCTCGTTGGTGCGGCCGTTCACGCGGACGACCTGGTCGACGCGGTAGTCCACGTAGACGTTGCAGCCGTTAGCGCAGAGGGTGCAGATTCCCGGCTTGCTGTGGAGGTCCCAGGGACGTGCGCGGAACCGATACTTGCGCGAGGTCAGCGCGCCGACCGGGCAGATCTCTATGGTGTTGCCGCTGAACTTCGACTCGAACTTCGTGAGTTCGAAGGTCGACGGCTGCATGCGGGCGCCCCGGAATCGGAAAGCGAGCTGCTGGTCGCCGGAAATCTCTTCGGTGAAGCGAACGCAGCGTCCGCACTGGATGCAGCGCTCCAGGTCCAGCGTCACGTAATCGCTGAGCGGGAACGCCTTCGGGGCGTGTCGCTTCATCTCCACGTACCGGCTGGTGCTCGGGCCGTAGAACAAGGTGTTGTTCTGCAGCGGGCACTCGCCGCCGCGATCGCAGATCGGGCAGTCCAGCGGGTGGTTGATGAGCAGGAATTCGAGGACGCCGCGCCGGTCGTTGTGGATGAGCGCGGTGTCGGTGTAGACCACCAGCCCCTCGGTGCACGGGAGGGTGCAGGCCGTTTGCGGCTTCGGCATCTTGCGCACCGAGCCATCGGGCTGCTTGTAGCCGCACTCGATGAGGCACATGCGACACATCCCCACCGGCTTCATTCGCGGGTGGTAGCAGAAGATCGGGATCTCGAGCCCGAGCCGCTTGACGGCCTCGACCACCAGTTCCCCTTTCGGGACCTGGAGTTCGACGTCGTTGATGGTGATATTGACGAGCTGAACGTCGGCGACGGCTGCCATGCTGGTTTCGTGGTCTCCGGCCGCACGCGCGACCATCCGCTTAGGGGTGTACCCTATGAGATTCCTACGACGCCGCCTTCCCCGTCCTTGCGCCCGCACCCTCGTAAAGGTTACAGTACCGATATCGTGACTGCCTCGCGACTGATTTTCCGATTCGGCTTACCGATCGTTTTCCTAACGGTCGCATCCGTTGGGGCGGCCCAAAGCCAGGCTCTGCGGCCGTTCAAACGGGTCCGCACCGCGGCGGCGGTCAAGGACACCACGGCTCGCTTCAAGCAGCCGATCGTCGAGCAATTCACGCCCGTTCACCGCGAGCCGGAGAACCCGTACACCCCGCCTTGGAAGCTGAAGCGCGTGACCTCAACAAGCCGCGTGCGGCTCGGCAAGATCACGACGCAGCAGAGAGCGTTGCCCGGACCTCGATTCCCGGCGATCGACGCCACCGGCTGGAGCCCGGCCGATCCCTCCGTTGCCGTCGGAAGGAACCACGTCGCGCTCGTCGTGAACTCCAGCATCGCCCTCTTTACCAAGGTGGGGACGAAGCAGCTTCAGCAGACGTTGGCCACGTTCTTCGACGGCATGGGGGCCGGCACCTTCATCTTCGACCCGAAGGTGGTCTACGACCGTCAAGCGGACCGGTTCTACGTGATCGCGCTCGAAAAGGACACGGCGACGAGCACGAGCAAGATCCTGCTCGCCGCGTCCGACGACGGGGATCCGAACGGCACGTGGTTCAAGTACCGGGTCGAATCCAAGTTCGTGGACAACGTCGGCAAGCCGTTTTGGCTCGATTACCCTGGCTTTGGATTCAACAAGGACGCGATCGTCGTCACGGGCAATCTGTTCGGCTTCACAGGCGGCGGATACGCCGGCGTGAGTTTTCACGTCATCCCGAAGGCTCAGCTGCTCGTGGGATCGGCACTGAACGTCTCCTACATCCGGGACGCCAACGCAGCATCGGTCCAGTTGGCCGAGATCAACGACGCGACGAATCGCGTCTACGGTGTCGCGGATTGGAACACCGCAAACGCGAAGATCTACGCCCTGACCGATCCTCTTGGTGCTCCAAGCCTGAGCTCAACGTTCGTGGCGCTTCCCTCGTTCACGTACCCGTCGGCCTCGGTACCGAGCAAGCCCGGGACGCTCGATGCGCTTGACGGCCGGATCTTCAACACGGCGTGGCGGAACGGACGGCTGATCGCCGCGCACGCGGTCACCGCCTCCGGCGACTCGCGCATGCGCGTCCGCTGGTACGAGTTCGCGACGAACGGTTACCCCGTGACCTTCGCGCCCACGCTCGTTCAGAGCGGCGAGATCCTTCCCGCCATCATCGGCGGCAACCACTTTCACATGCCTGCCGTCGCCATCAACTCCTTTGGCGACATTGGCGCGATCTTCACCCGCAGCAGCACCACGATCCCGGCCGACGTCATGGTCACCGGGCGCACGTCGTCGGACCCCGAAGGCACCATGGGCCAGCCGACGCGCCTGCAAGCCAGCGAGGGCTCGGGCTACGGTGGGACCGGCAGCAACCGCTGGGGAGACTACTTCCAGGCGGTCGTCGATCCCGTTGACGAGACGACGTTCTGGGGCGTTGCCATGGCGGGCAACCCGAATGGGCAGTGGAAAACGCACATCGTCAGTTGGCAGGTGACGGCTCCGCTCACGCTCAACCAACTCAGCCTCGGCGCGCAATCGGTCATCGGCGGAAACTCCACCACCGCGACGGTGACGTTCAGCCCAGCCGCCCCGAGCGGCGGCGCCACGCTTCGGCTCAGCACGAACGATCCGTCCGTTCAGCTCCCGGAAACGGTTCCCGTTCCCGGAGGTTCGACCAGCGTCACGTTCGACGTGCCGACTACGAGCGTCAACTTCGCACGTGACGTCACGATCAGCGCGACGCTCACTGGATCCACGCGCGCGACCATCCTCCAAGTTCGGCCCCGAATCATCCAGGGCTCCGTCACCTTCGGCAACTTCGTCGGCGCGCCAACGAGCGTGCCGGTGACCGTCGAGGTTCGGCGGGCGGGCTCCTCCGAGGTCGCGCAGACGGCGACCCTCAACCTCGTGACGAACGGGACCTTTACGCTGCGGACCTCCCTCACCGGGACCGTCGACGTCTACGTGAGGGCCGGCACCTGGCTCCGGCGGAAAGTCGCGAACGTGAACATCGAGAACGGCGCGTCGGGGCTCTCCTTCAGCCTGACCAACGGGGACGCCAACAAGGACAACCAAATTTCGACGAGCGATTACGCGGTCGTTAATGCGGCCTTCGGGAGCGTTTCCGGAGGCACCGGCTGGAACGCGAACGCCGATCTCAACGGCGACGGTAAGGTCGACGCCACCGACCTCGCTATCGTCCGCGCGAACTTCCGCAAAGTCGGTGACTGAAGCCGCTCACTCGCGCCATGCTGTAAGGCATGGCGCGAGGATTCACCCGGAGCGAGACGCTCCTTCTCTTTCTGGTGGTCTTGCTCGCCGGTGCGATCATCGGCTCCTTTGCCTGGATCGGCTCCCGCCAGAACGTTCAAGAATCCGAGGCCGAGCGGATGCGCAAGGTCTACGTCGCCTTGTCGATGTACGAGCCGGTGTTCGACGGCCGGCCGGCGCCGGACCTCCACGCGATTCGCGATCTCGTGCTGCCGATAGACCTCGTCTCAGAGCGAGACCCGTACGCGAAGGTCAACGGGAGCCTCTTCCCGAACGACCCGGGAATCCCGACCGGTCAGCGGCAGTCAGCTCACCGAATTTCCTTCGCCTACCTCTGGGCGCACCAAAAGGCGAAGCGGATCAAGGTCCCGAATTGGAGCGCAACCCGACTCGACCCCAAGATCGGTCTGCTCGCCAGTGAATGGACCGGCGAGGTCAAGCCGCAAAAGAACTTCCAGGCGCAGGTCACCGGCCCAGTGATCCGCCTGAATACCGACGGCGCGCTCTACGTCCTTCCGGACCGGGGAGGACCCAAGCCGCTCGGAGACGCTCAGGATCTCTTCATCCGACGTTCCAAGTAGTTGAGGCGCCGGGGGAGTTCTCCCCCGGCGCCTCACGATGGACCTATTCGGCCGCGTTTAGCCGCGGCGTCGCTTGGTCGGCTTGGTCGCCTTGACCTTGATGGGCGCGGGAAGCGCGCCCATCTGGGCCGGGGCGACATTGTGGAGCTGAACGTAGCCCTGGTCGTTCACCGTAATCAGGGTCTTGCCATCGCCGGTGAAGGCAAGCGGCGAACCGACGAAGCTCTGGCTCGGGATGTCGGCCACCTTTTTGAAGCTGGCCACGTCCCAGACCTTCACCGTTCGGTCAGTGGAGCTGGTGGCGAGAAGCTTGCCGTTCGGCGAAAAGGCGACGTTGATCACCCAATCGCTGTGACCGCGCAAATTCGCGAGCTTGGTGCCGCCCTTCGTGTCGTAAATCGCGGCCGAGCCGTCCTTGCCGCCGGTGGCGGCGCGGGTGCCCGCCGGCGAGAAGGCGACGTCTAGTGCGCCCTGCGCGTCGTGCCCCGTCAGGAAACCGGCCACGTTGCCCGTGTTCGAGTCGTACTGCCTACCCCCCCCGATCGTGAGGACCGCCGTGGCGAACTTGTTGGGGAGGCGCGGGTTAAAGGTCGCGCCGTAGAAGTTCGCGCCCTTGCCGAGGATCGACCGGGCTTCCTTCGCACTGGCGGAGGTGAGATCGTAGATCTTGATCTCGTCGTCCTTCCCCGTCGAGATGATCTGGGTACGCGGGAGATTGAAGCTGACCTTCTGAATACCGCGGGTGTGGGTTCGGTACTCGCGGACCTTCTCGCCACTGCGGGCGTTCTCGATCCAGATGCGGGCGGTCTCGTCCCCCGTGGCCACGAAGTTGCCGTCGGCGCTCCAGGCGGCCGCGTAGGCGGGCTGGGGGTGCTTCGCCAAGTTGCGCACCGTCTGGCGGGTGCGCGAGTCGATAATGCGTACGGATCCGTCCTCAAGCGTCGCGAGGAACTGGGAGCCGGTGGGGGCGGCGGCCAAAGCGACCGCGCGAATGCCCTCGAGGGTCTTGCTAGGGGTAATGGTGACGTTGGCGTAGCCCGGAACGAGCGCCAGTGCAGCGATGAGCGTCATAGGTCCTCCGTGATCGAACGATACGACGCGCGTACGTCCCGCGCGTCACGTTCTCCTTACGCTAGAGGCACCAGTCCTGTGCCTCTTACCAGCCGTAGAATGCCGGATTAGGCATCCGAACCGCAAGCCCCTGAGGACCTAACCGCCTCCCGCACCTGAACTGAGGTCCGACTCGCCGGGTCGAATTCGTTGGTGAGTGCGGGAAGGGCGCGAAACGAAAAGCCTCCGGCCAGGTCGGTGCTTAGAAATCTGAGCAGCCGGCGAGGCGCGATTGGCCTTGCCCTTACCTTCGTACTCGGATACCTGTTCGTGAGCGCCGCGGCGGCGGTCGTCTACAACTCCGGCCTGACGCTGATCGACCAGTCCCAATGGGTCTCGCACACGCACGAAGTCCTTGCCAATCTCGAAGGTGCCGAAGCGGACCTCAACGATGCCGAGAGCAGCCAGCGAATCTTCGTGATCACGGGCGATCCCATTTATCTTCAACGCTACGGCGCGCAGATCGAAGCGACGCGAACTCGGCTTGAGCGGGTCCGGGAACTCGTCGCGGACAACCCTCCCCAACAGCGAAAGGTTCAAGAACTCGAGGCCGCGGTCGCCCGGCGATTGGGTCAGCTGGATCGGGTCATCCAAGCTCGAAGCAGTGGCTTCGAGTCGGCGCGCGCCACGATCTTACGTGAGGGTGGCCCTCAGTTGGCGGCTGAAGTTCGAGCGCGGAGCGATGCCATCAAACGCGAGGAAGATCGCCTCCTATCGGTCCGCCAGGCACGCACGAACGCATCGACGCAGTCGGCCGTGATGGCGTTCTGGGGCGTGCGATTGATCGACGCACTGATGTTCCTCGGGTTGTACATGTTAACGCGACGCACCGTCGACGTCCTGCGACAGTCCCGGGATCAGGAGCACCTCTCTCGAGCCGAGCTTGAGCGCCGAGTCGAGCGAAGGACCGCGGAGCTGCGCGCCGCCAATGAGGAGTTGGAAAGCTTCTCCTATAGCGTCGCGCACGACCTTCGTTCCCCGCTTCGGCACATCGGAGGACTAGCGGAGGGCCTGAAGCAAGACCTCACGCCAAAGCTTACGGGTAACGAGCAGGGGGACTTCGAACGCATCGAGAGGGAGACCCGTCGCGCCTCGCGGTTGCTCGATGACCTCCTTCGGCTTTCACGCACCACTCGGGGCGAGCTCATTCCGGTGCAGGTCGACCTGTCGTCGCTCGTCGTAGACGCGCTTCGTGACGTAAGGGCCCGGCACCCAAGGGAGCGGATCGATCTCGTGATCAAGCCGGAAGTCATGGTCGAGGCAGACTCGCGGATGCTCTACATCGCCATCGACAACCTCATCCGAAACGCCTGGAAGTACACGTCGAAGCAGGAGGTTCCGCGAATCGAGTTCGGCGACTACCAGGCGGGCGGCGAGCGCGTGTTCTTCGTCAAGGACAACGGCGCAGGCTTCGACATGGATCTCGCCGCCCGCTTGTTCGAGCCGTTCCAGCGCCTGCACTCGAATCAAGAGTTCGAGGGGAATGGCGTTGGGTTGGCGATCTGCCAACGAATCATCGCCCGCCACGGCGGCCGCATCTGGGCCGAAGGCAAGCCGGGCGAGGGCGCGTCGTTCTACTTCACCTTAGGATAGAGCGGCCGAGCCAGCCACTTTTTCAGTGGATTCGACCGGGCTGGCATGTGTAAGAATCTCCCGCACTCATGGACGAGCCGCGACGCACCCCTCTCCCCGTCTGGACGGTCGACTTCGGCGACGGCAGCCGGGTCCGCGAAGTCACGTTGCCACACGCTTGGAAGCAGCAGCTTCCGGTCGACGAAGAGGGCCCAGTCGTCTACCGTTCTCCTCTAGACGTGCCCGCGGGAGGCGCGAGCCTCGTGTTCCATGGCGTGAGTTACGCCGCCGACGTGCGCATCGACGGCGAGACCGTTCTCCGGCACGAAGGTATCTGGGACGCCTTTGCCGTCCCCTTGGACCGCTTCGCCGGGCGACACGTGCAGGTGGAGGTCCACGTCGTGAAGAACGGCGGTCCAAAGTATCCGGTAAAGGACGTGGCGAGCGGATTCCTGCCGTTCGTCTACCACACCTTCGGGGGCATCCACGGCGAGGTGGAGCTCGTCGAGGGGCCCGTGCAACTCGACCGACCGGCACCGCCGACGCGAGTTCGCGTGGAAGGATCGCGCATCTTCGTGGACGACCGTCCGTTCTATCCGCGCGGCCTGCTTCACTGGGGTTGGTACCCCGAGCTGGGTCACACTAACGCCCCCGACAAGACGATCCGAGCGAAAGTGCTCGCGATTAAGGAACTTGGTTTCAACCTCGTCAAGTTCTGCTTGTGGGTGCCGCCGCACCGATATTTCGAGATCCTCCGCGAGGAGGGTTTGGAGGCGTGGCTTGAGCTGCCGCTATGGGACCCTTCTGCCGACCCGGTTCGGCAACGTGCCATCGCCGAAGAGCTCGAGCGAATCGTAAGGCAGTACCGCCGGCACGACAACATCATCGTCTGGACCGTCGGCTGTGAGCTGAGCACCTCGACCCCTCCCGAGTATCGCGAGTACCTCACGAACCTCGTGCGGAATCTCACCGGCTGTCCCTTGGTGAAGGACAACTCCGGGGGCGCTGAGATGTATGGCGGCGACCTGAGGGAGTTCGGCGACTTCTACGACTTCCATCCCTACTGCGACACTCAGTTCTATCCGCCGGTACTCGACTCTCTGCTGCCGGGGCCTCGACCGGAGATGCCGATCCTCTTGGGCGAGTTCAATGACATCGACGTCCACCGGGATCTTCTCCGAACGGCGATCGAGATGCCGTACTGGTCCTCGGCCTTGCCAGAGCTCAATGCCCAGGGCGTTCGGTGGCAGTACGACCTCCCCCGTGTCCTCGGCACCTCGCGTTTTGCCGAGCCCTCGGACGAAACGGCGCATCGTGAGCTGATGACCTCTTCCCGGGAGAAGGCGCTGTTCATGCGAAAGCGGGTCCACGAGGAAGTTCGTCAGCGCGACGCCCTCGGCGGCTACGCGATCACCGGCTGGCGCGACACGCCGATCTCCTCGGCCGGTTTTCTGGACGACTGGAGCAGCGTGCGTTTCAGCGCCGACGAATGCCAGAGCTGGAACGGACCTGACGTCCTCTTTCTCATCCCGACGCGCCGGCCACCGTGGGTCGACGGCGGAAACCGGCCGGGCTTTCTCGACTCACACGCGTTCTTCCCCGGACAAGTCTTTTGGCGCGTCGGCATTCACAGCGAGTCCGGCGCTCGGGGCGGCCTTGTGTGGCGGGTGGTCAATCGCGAAGGCGTCGCCGTAGCCCAGGGCGCTCTGCCCGCTTGCACGGCCGAACCGTTGCGTGCGACGCAAGTTGGAGAGATCAGCTGGGTGTGCAGTGAGCCAGGTGAGTACCGCCTAGAGGTCGACTTCGGCCCTGCTCGCAACTCCTGGCCCGTCTGGGTGGTCCCCACGCTGGATCGAGCCCTCGATGGGTGGACCATCGACGATCCGTTTGGCCGCTTTGCCGAGCTTAAGCCGACCGGCGGCGACCGCCTCATCACAACGCGAGCCCTGGTGCCGGCCCAAGGGCTGGCCTTCTTGGCCGACGAGGGCACCTTGGCAATGCCGTTCTGGCGGGAGTCCGCCTATGAGTTTATCGGCGACTTCTGGGATCGAGCCCCGTTCGCCCACCGCTGGGAACGACTCATCTCCGTCTCCGGAGATCGAGTTCTTGACCCGGCCTGGCTCCGCACCCAAGGCGAGCACGAGGTGCTGATGAACCGCGTCGACGTTCGAACCTATACCGAGCACCCTGTGGTGGTGAAGATCGGCGAGGCAATCGTGACCACCCTTCGCCCCTTTGGTGGACTGGGAGTGCAACCCACCTCGCTGGCCAAGAACCCGGCGGGCGTTGAGCTCTTGAGGTCACTGATGGCGGAGGTCGGCGGCTAGGCGACCCGTCGAGCACCGCGACGATCTGGGATGCTCGACGGTGATCCTTGCCTCCGTCGGCGAATCTTCCTCGCCTACGGAGGCAGCGAGTCTCCTCCCCGTGTATCCTCTCCCACCATGCGCGGCACCCTCCTGAACACGGCGACCGTGGCCGTCGGTGCGGCCGTCGGGCTCCTGGTCGGTCGGGCGATCCCCGACGCTTACAAGCAGGTGGCGCTGCAGGGCCTCGGGCTCGTGACGGTTGGGCTCGGGATCGGCATGTTCCTGAAGGGCCGCAATCCGCTCATCGCCGCCCTCGCGGTCGCCGGTGGTGGCGTGCTCGGTCTCGCGCTGGGAATCCACTACGGAATCGAGTCGATCGCCGAGTGGGCCCGCGTCCGGTTCAACGAAGAAAGCGGGGGCACCTTCGCCCAAGGTCTCGTGACCTCCTTCGTCCTCTTTTGCGTCGGGCCGATGACGCTCCTCGGCTGCTTGCAGGACGCGCTCGAGCGGAAGATCGACCTGCTTTCGGTGAAGTCGACGATGGACGGCGTGGCCGCGGTCTTCCTAGCCGCCGCATCCGGTGCGGGCGTCCTCGTCACTGCGTTGCTCGTGCTTCTGTTCCAGGGCACGTTGACCCTCTTGGCGCGGTACCTGCGCCCGTTGGCCCAGGACGAGGAGACGCTCGCCGAGACGAGCGGCACCGGCGGCGCGCTCCTGCTGGGGACCGGCATCGGCTTGATTGGTCTCAAGGATCTGCAGACCGCGAATTACCTGCCCGCGGTCTTCATCGCGCCACTGCTCGTGGTTCTGTTTCGGCGGCTGAGTCGCCGCCCGGCGGTGCCGGCATGATCCAGTCCTGGCCCGAGTGGGCCCGCCGTCTCCCAGATGCTCTCCGGATCGCCTTCCTTGGGGTCGCGACTTGGCAGCTGATCGGCATCGTGCTGCTCGTATTGCTCACCATGGCGGCCTGCTTCGTCGGACGCGGCCTTGCGATCTGGGCTCTTGGGCTCCGCGAGCGATTTGTAAAGCAAGAGCTGACCCCGGAGACGCGTCAGGCACTCAGACGTACGGTTGGGCTGCTCACCGGCGTGATCGTCGGCTACCCGATCATTCGGGAGCTCGCACTGCCAGTGGGGATGGACACCGCGATCAGGACCATCTACGAGGGCGTGGCGATCCTCGCCGCGGTACTGCTCCTCCTGGCCCTTTGGGATTCGACGGTCGATCGCCTCCACGCGCGCGCCGCCGGCGTCGAGCGCGCCGAGCGTCTCCTGCTTCCAATCGCGCGAAAGTTCGTTCGTGCGGTGATCATGGTCACCGCGATTCTCATCGCGCTGGCCACGCTATTCCACGTCAACGTCTCGGCAGTGCTGGCGAGCCTCGGAATCGGAGGCCTCGTGGTCGCCCTCGCCGCAAAGGACTCGGTTGAGAACGTCTTCGGTTCGCTGACGATCCTGTTCGACATGCCCTTCGCCATCGGCGATTGGGTGAAGATCGACAAGGCCGAGGGCATCGTGGAGGAGATCAACCTCCGCTCGACGCGTATCCGAACGTTCGAGGACACGGTGATTACGCTCCCGAACGCGAACCTGATCCGCGCGTCGGTCGAGAACTTCTCCGCACGGCGGGCTCGGCGCCAGCAGATCAACGTTCGGGTGAGCTACGACACCAATCCCGAGGCTCTCGACGCCTTCCGGCGCGATCTCGTTCTCTGGCTGGATGAGCAGCCGCTGGTGGTTCGGGAGAAGACAATCGTCGACCTCAGCGAGATGAACGAGCCGTCGCTCAGCCTTCTCGTCCAGTGCCACTTCGAGGTCACCACACAGGCTGAGGAGCTCAACCTGCGCCACTTGGTGGTGATGGAGATCCTGCGCCTGCGGGATCGGCACGGCGTGCTCTTCGCGGCTCACCCGCGCCCGTTGCCGCCAGCGGCGTGAGCCGGCCGTCCCAGGGACGCCGCCCGTGGGCTGTCACAATGGAAGCGTCCCCATGAGCACGCCCGCGCCCTCCGTCACGCCAACCTCATTCCCCGGACCGATCTCTCAGCAGATGCTCGACGAGCTCGGCCGCTACGTGATCGCGACCCCGTACCCGTTCGCACTGGACTTGGAGCGATGCCAGGGGATGTGGCTGACGACGGTCGACGGGCAGCGGCTGTTCGACTGGGCGGGCTACTACGGCTCGAAGCTGATCGGGCACAACCACCCCGGCCTGTACGAGCCCGAGTACGTGAAGCGTCTCGTGCTCGCGGCGAACAACAAAGTCGCCAATCCCGATTTCCTCACGCCGCAGTGCCTGGAGTACTACCGGATGCTCCACCGCGTCGCGCCGGAGTCGATGCGAAATCCGAACCTCGAGGTGTACGCGGTGAACTCCGGGGCCGAGGCCGTGGAGAACATGATGAAGTACCTCGTGGCGAAGTACAACCTGAAGCGCCGCGAGAAGGGAAAGCACGCGTTCAACCGACGCTTTCTCTACTTCGACCACGCCTTTCACGGCCGGACCGTGTTCGCCCTCAACGTGACGCAAACGGTCGACCCGATCGCCACGAAGGACTTCCACGGCCTCACCCTCAACGGCAACATTAAGCTCCCGTTCCCCGCGTTCGATGCCGCGGCTACTCGCCACCAGAACCTGACCAACGCCTTGAAGGCGCTCGAACAGGTGGAGTCCGCGCTCAAGCTGATGGCGGATGAGATCGTGGGAATCATCGTGGAGCCCGTTCAAGGCGCCGGCGGCCACCGGGTGGCCTTGCCGGAGTTCTTCCAGGGCCTCTCTGAGCTTGCCCACCGGTACGACGTCTACATGGCGTTCGACGAAGTGCAAACGGGCCTCGGCGCCACGGGCAAGATGTGGGGGATCGACCACTTCAATCTGCCGCACCCGCCGATGGCAGTTGCGACCGGCAAGAAGTTCGGCAACGGTGTTGTCTACATGCTCGAGCCGCTCGAGGACGTGGGGGTGCTGGACTCCACTTGGGGCGGAACCCTCGCCGACATGGTTCGCGTGGTGCGCGAAATGGAGATCGTCGAGGAGGAGGGTCTCATCGAACGCGCCGCCGAGAACGGCGAGCGCCTCGCAACGGGGCTCAGGGACCTCGTGGCCAAGCACGACCCGATGCTGTCCAACGTGCGCGGCTTGGGCCTTTATCAGGGAGTCTCGCTCGATACGCCGGACAGGAAGGCGAGAGTCATCGAGGTCGCGCGGAACGAGTTTGGAATGCTCCTCCTCGGCGCGGGCAAGCGTTCCATTCGAACCCGGCCAAACCTGTCCGTCACGCCGGACGAGATCGACCTGTTCCTTGACCTGCTGGACCAAGCACTCCAGCGCGTCCGGGACTGAGCCCCCCGCAAACGCGAGGAGGGGGCGGCGCCTCTCGGCGCCGCCCCCTCTCTTCTTTCTCCCGGCGCTCCTCTTAGAGGCCCGCGGGCTTGGTCATGGGCTTGGACATGCCCGCCCCGGC